>OKRW01000512.1_pt1 | contig 39084 bp, 68 predicted proteins | sample 1601151 | NCBI WGS metagenome assembly OKRW01 (sample SAMEA3541471, study PRJEB24748) | human gut metagenome | biome: human gut; feature: human-associated habitat; material: faeces | place: China | collected 2012 | reverse complement strand
TTAGCAGCAAACGGGGTAAAGCCGTTTTTCTCAAGGGGGGTCAATCCCACCGCTCAGCGGTGATTGGCAAGGCCTTCGGCTGAAATTGCCGCTGGCTCTCTGGGTGCTCCCGCTCGTGGCATTGCTTGCACAGCGTCTCAAGCTGACGTTGGCCCGTATCCGGGTCAAACACGCTCAAAGCCAGGTCAGGCCGCTGCCGAAGGTGCTTGACGTGATGCACGATGTACCCCTTGCGGTAACGCCCCGCCGCCTTGCAGTGCTGGCACTCGCGCCGATCCAGCCGGAGGACTTCCAGCCGCAATGTCCGCCACTCGGGCCAAGAATAAAATTTATACTCATGGCCCGCCGCCAGCAGCGAGACAAGCTCCCGAAGCCTTGCGCCGGAGATACCGGCACCGGCCATCTGTTCCACGGGCTATCACCTCCGGGCAAAAACAAAAGCCGATGCCAACGCCCGCCGCAACGGCGAAGCATTAGCACCGGCTACAAGAGCACAGGCCAAAAAGCAATGCAAAACAAAAGCCGGTACCGACGCCCCCAACGCTGGGGATCATCGGCACCGGCTAATCATCGAGCACTGGCCACGGTCAATTTTCACGAGATGGATTGCTTTGCAGTTCCGGCACCAGAGCTGGAGATTATCCGCCACTGTGTCCGGTCTGATTGCCTGGCTTGTCTTGTGTCGGCAGACCGGGCAAACTGCATATCCATCCTTTATGGCAAGTTTATCACCTTTTTTCATTGGTTGCAAGGCTTTTCCCTCACTTTCTCGTCGTTGTCCGTAAATATTCACTAGGTTTCAAGAGGATACGCTATCTATAGATAGATATACTAAACTTTGTTATTAAAATAAAAGCGCTATTTCTCAGGCAGCAGATACCGGCTGTATCCGTATAGCCCCCACCCGCCCAGCTGCGGCCGGTCCCGGCCCTGCATGGGCAGCGGTGTGGCGCCCTTTGGCAGCCGTACCATGCCGCTCTTGCAGGTAGACACCTCCGGAGGCGGAAGGTACTTACTCAGCGCCCGTGAGCAGCCCCACGGGTGGCGGCCCACCTCCGGGACCTCCTTGGTGAAATAGATCGCCAGCCCACGGTAGCCGCCCTCTGACAGCACCCTGGCCCGGTTAAACGGCTTGTCATACGCAAAGCCGAACGTCCACAGATATTGCACCACAGCCGGTGGAAAGTCCTGGTCCCGCAGAAATGCGTGGATATGGAGTCGCTTGTCTCCGTGTAGTCCCTCAATCCGATAGACGTAAAAATCCACAGGCCCGCGTTTCCACCGTCGGAGCCGCTTGAGAAAGGCATCCCACACACGCTCCACACCAGCCCGATTTGGCGGCAGGTGAGTGTCATCGAAAGTCAGATCGTAAAAGATGCCATCATAGCCAAACAACGCCAGCCGCAGTTCCAGCTTGTCCAGGCTGGTGCGGCTGAGGGCCGGCCCGCACCGGCCCCGCACCGCATTGGGGCCATAGCGCCGCAGGTATGCGTAGTTGTCCGTGATAAGGGCCTTGACCAGCGGCCCCGCCCGTTGCCGGACGCATACATATGGATCATTCATCGTTTTTTGTTACTTTATAGCCGATTTTCTCAAGTTGATTGATTCTGGCAGCAAGCCCATAAATCGCGCCTATAGTAAAAAACGATACGGCATCAATAATCAGTGCTACCAGAACTAAAAAAAACGCCAGTGCGCTCATAATTTACTCCTCTCCATTGTTTATCAGCCATCGGCAGGAGGCTCCGCACGGCTTAGGCCCAGCGGCTTACTGTTGCCCTCCCCGCAGATGATCCTATCCCGAAGGCTTTCCATCAAACGCTGCTTGAGTTTGAGGCAAAGATCCAGTTTTGCGCATTCCACATGTGTATCAACTGCCACACAGCCAGAATTACAATACAACCGATGCTCAATGACCGTCGAGCGTTTTTCCGGGCAGTCCTTGCAATCTGGCAAGCCCATATACGGTACGCGATCAATTTCCATTGGTTCATAACTCATTTTTTCAGTTTCCATTTGTTACCTCCCATATTTGATCTTCTTGGCGTTTGGATATTCAGCCATTACGCCCCCCGGCTTTCAAACTTTCGAAAGCGGTCTTTTCTGCAATCGACGCAGGGGCGCAGGTAACTATGAAAGCCGCGCTTGTTCGTGCCGTGAAAAACCTGCTTTTTGTATTCCCGGCAAATATGCGGTGGTTTCCCTATGGCCTTTTCCTGCTCTGCCTCCGTGTAATTCACGTTCCGGCAGTCGTTACAGTTCACAGCCGGCCATGGGCTTATTTCGTCCATGCTAATTGCCATCCTCATTCCATCCATTCTGAGACTCGCTCACGGCTTGCCCTCCCACGGAGTTTCAAGCCATTTTTTAATTTCCTTCCAAGTTTCGGGCATGGTCGAAATGCCAGCAATGTGTTTCAATTCTACATCGCTCCGAAACTTGCACAGAAGGCCGATCAGCTCGTTGTCCGTCATGCTCCGGATCCGATCGGCAACGGTAACGGGCCAAGTGCGATACGGGCACTTTTCGATTGCGGCGCATTTTTCAACGTCATAGCCCATTTGCATAGGGCAGTTTTCACCAGTGCATTTTTTCATCACTTACACTCCTTTTCAGTTTGATTCCATTTCGCCTGTTCCACTCTTGTCCAGCCGCCCTCGCCTTGTCCAACTCTGCCGTCGCTTGTTCCAAAACGTCCGGAGGTACATCCGCAATGGGCTTGCCCTCGTATGGGCGAAGGAGGTCAAAATAGACTGCATAGTGCTTTTGTTCTTCGTCAATCAGCTTCGCACACCTTTCGTGGTGGGCGTCGTTGCGCTGGAGTCTAATTCGTCCCAGCGCACGATCCAAATAATACGGGCCTGTCTCCATGGCCAGCATTTCTACCACTTGCAGCAGTTCCGCCTTTGTCAGATCACTTGGTTTCAGCATTTTCCACCTCCGGCGGTTCCGGCAGCGGCATCCAGTGCGTGACGGTGACATCGTTTCTATCCCCAATGCCGATATGGACACTCCATGCCGCCCTTTCGGGAGCGCACCAGCCCATATAGACGCCCCATCTTTCGTGCCAATACGCGGCAACGAGGATATTGCCACGATCCTCCCGCAACCGCTCCTCCACCGGGATCCAGTGAGGCACCTGCCCCCGCAGCTTCTCGATCTCTTGCTGGAGCGCCGCGATGTGGGTGCTCTGGTTGGCGATCCGGTCTGCTGCGGCAAGCCCCACGGCGTCAACATCGCAGGAGGACCACTCTGTCAAACTGACTGTTTCCGCCAGACCTTCCGGGACCGGCTCCGTTTTGTAAAACGGACATTTCTTGCAGTCGCCCATTGGCCCGCCTGCCGTTGAAACGCATCTCAAGGCATTTACGAGTTCTTGATCTCTCAAAACGGCAGCTCTCCTTCCTCATCCTCCGAAATCTCCCGGAAGTCCCCGGACGCAGGCGGCGTGTCCGATTCGGACCGCTTGCTGTCGCCAAAATACACATGTTCCGCCACCACCTCGGCGGAGCGCCGGTTGTTTCCGTCCTTGTCCTTCCAGTCCCGGAGCTGCAAGCGGCCCTCCACCACGGCCATGCGGCCCTTGGTGAAAAACTTGTTCACGAAGTCCGCCGTGGAGCGCCACGCCACGATGTCCACGAAGTCCGTCTCCTTCTCGCCGGACTGGCCCTTGTAGTCCCGGTCAACCGCCAGAGAGAAGGACGCCACGGCCAGCCCGCTTCCGGTATGCCGCAGCTCCGGGTCACGGGTCAGACGGCCCATCAGTACGATATGATTCAGCATGTTTTCTCCTTTTTCCAGCGGCCCGGCATATAGCGTCGCCGCCGATCATGAATGTATTCCACCATGTCCACCCATTCCTTACGGGACGGCATGGCCGCCAGCTCTGCCCGATGGATCTCATCATAGACCGCCCACTTGGGGCAGACCGCCGGATCGTGACATCCAATTCGGCGATCCGGGCAGGCCAGACACGGCGGCGCGGTCATAGGGCCACACCCTTGACCGCTACCGTCAGCAGGATCACGGCAGCCACGGCGGCTGCCAGAGTCAGCACCGGGAAAACCCGGCTGCGGCGCTTCCCGCGCCCTGTGTATCGACTCATGAGCCACCGCCTTTCTTCGACTTGTCGATCAGCACAAACAAATCATTCTTCGCTTTTCGATCACACTCCGTCCATACAGGGGATTTAGGATCAATCATGTGAGTAATCAGCTCCATCCGCACAGCCTTCGCGAGATCCGGGCGATTCTGAAAAAGGCTGGAGTAAACCAGATTGATCTGGCGAAGCATCAGGGCCAAGACCTCATCCAGATCTAAACCGACCACGTTGAAACGTTCAGGGCCGTTCTCAAGGTCGCACTCAAAGAGGAATTTTTTCATTTCTCCGCTCCTTTCCCTGCCGCTGGGACAGGCGGCAGCCGCATCCACCAGACCACGGGAGCCTGTGCCTCGATGCCGCCCGGCATCATCCAGTGTTGGCCATCCCAGTCAAAAAACCGTTTCAGCAGTTTCCCGTCACCCAGATCCACATAGGCTGCAAACTCTCCCGGCTCCGCCGGGTTGGTGCTGCCGGGCATCCATCCGGAGATCATCAGCTGGCCCTCCGGCAGCGTCGGCGGTGTCAACTCATCCGTCAGGCCCACGATGTAGTCGGCGGAGCAGTGCAGTGCCTTAGCCGTCTTGTCGACGTTGAAGATATTCTCCGGCTCCAGCTCGTTGACCCAAACGTGTTCGCCCTGAAAATCCCCGGAGGCAAACTTCCGCAGTTTGCCCACCGTGTAGCCACCGCCGTATCGGGACCAAATGGCGGTAGCAGTGTCCGGAAGTTCGGCAGCGTCCGCCGCTCTGGCCAGACGGGCCGCTCTGGTCTGGATCTCTCGCTCCAGCTTCCGCGTCCGCTTTTCCTCAAACTCCTTTGCGGCCGCCTTGTTAGCTTTTAGTTTCTCTTTGCGCTTGGCCTTTGCCTTGGAGCAGGCATTGTCGCAGGCGTAACACTCATCCGTAGCCCGACGGCAGTCCAGACAGCACGTCTTGCCGCCGCAGGTCTCATAAGCGAGGGCATCTGCGTCATGCCGGAGGAAAGCGTCTCCATGCTTGCACTCCTTGCCGTCCGGGCAGGTCAAGCACGGCTCCCAACGGTAGCCGTCCTCCTTGTAGAGCCTCAACAACCGCTCCAAATGGGGGCCGTTGGGAAGTTTGGGGAACGCCTTAGAGATCCGCATCTGCATATCCGCCGGAAACTGAGCCAGCGCATAGGCGGCCTGCTCCGGGATGGACCCACGCTCCCACTCCGTGCGGAAGTTGCTCAATAGCCGCTCCCGGATCACCTTGATCCGGGCCAGCTTGGAGCCGTGGGTGTTGCAGGCGGCTGCCACCACGTCCCGCATCCGGCCCTCCGGGAACTCAAAACCGTCCTCCTTCAACTGATACAGCAGCGCCTCCACACGCTCCGCCTGTTCGCCGATCTCCGCGCTGGTGAGCTTGCGGGTGGAGCTGTTGGCGAAGATCAGTCGAAGTTCCTGAAGCGCCGGGGAAGCATCGTCCGTCTCCCGGATGCAGGGCACCCGGCGGAACTGATCCAGTCCTTTTTCCACAAGCTGAGCCAAGGCGGCCCGGCGCCGGTGGCCGCTGACGATCGTGAACCGTCCGCCCTCACCGGCCCGCACCCGGATAGGCTGCTGCAAGCCGCACATCTGGATGTTGTCCGCCAGCTCGTCAATGTCCGTCAGCTGGTAGAAATTCCGCTCGTCGCCGTCCAGCAGGTCGATGTCGATGTACTCAATCTGCTCCGCGCCGGAAGTGTTCAAATCCGCCACACCGGCCAGCTGCTCACCCAGCACGTCCATCACGTTGAATTTACGTTTTTCCATTCTCAGCACCTCCCGGAGATCTCTTTCACCAGCTCGGCGTAATCCTTGCTGGCCGCGCAGTAGGGACGGGCCACCGGCAGCGGCACTTTCTGGAAGGTCGCGCTGGGCACAGCCTTGGAGAACCGGATCACCGTCTCAAACACCGGCAGCGCTCCGCCCCGGATGGCCGCGAGGGCCTCCTTCTCGTCCGCCATGTGGGTGAACTGCGTCACCAGCACGCCCAGCACCGACAGCCGAGGGTTGATGGCCCGCATGTGCTGAAGCTGCTCCGCCAGATTGGCCATGCCGCCGGTGGAGTAGTAGTCCAGCCGGATGGGGATGATGACTTCATCCGCAGCGGCCAGCGCCGCCGTGCAGGCTGCCGACAGCGCCGGAGGACAGTCGATCAGGATGAGATCGTAAGCGTTGTCCTGGTCTGCGTCCTCCTCGATGGCGTCCCGCAGATCCGCGATGGCCCGCTGCATCCGGCCTACGCCGCTCTGGGCCATGTGCCGGTCTGCCACCAGCAGGTTGATGTCGGATGGGATCAGGTCGATCCCGTCAAAAATGGTGGGCGTCACAAACTCCGGATAGTACCCGGCGCCCTCGGTCAGGAGGGCCAGCGTGTCCGCGCCCTCCTCCGCCTCAATGCCGAAAGACATGCTCAGGTTGCCCTGACTGTCCCCATCGATCAGCAGGATCCGCTTCCCCTGCTTCGCCAGCAGATACGCCAGCGTGGCGGTGGTGACGGTTTTGCCGACCCCGCCCTTGAAATTTAATACCGCGATTGTTTTCATATTCACCTTTCCCCCTTGTGTTTGCGTCAGACCGCAGTGCCTACGGCCTTAAAATGCGGCTGGCCCCGCCAGTTCTTCGGCTGCGGTTCCAGTTTCGGCCAGACGGCCTCCCGCCAGTTGTAGCCGGTAATGGAACTGCAGAACTCCACCGTGCAATACCGCCCCGCCGGGTGGATGTAGATCACCCGCGCCGGGATCGGCCCGATGGTGCCCAGCCCGCTGGTCGCCTCCAGTGTCGGCTCGATGCTCAAGATATCTCCGATTTTCATGTTTCACTCCACATAGGCCGGGTTGAAGGTGTTGGTCTCCGGCCAGAAAGATAAATCCAGGCGTCCGGTGGGGCCGTGGCGGTTTTTGGCCAGGATGATCTCCGTCCGCTCCGGTGCGCCTCGCTCCCGCTTGTAGTCCGCCTGGTAATAGTCCGGTCGGTGGACAAAGATCACGCCGTCGGCGTCCTCCTCCATGGCGCCCGTGGCCCGCAGGTCCGCCAGTGTGGGCCGCTTGTCCGTTCTCTGCTCATTCTGCCGGTTGAGCTGTGCCAGGCACAGCACCGGCTGGTTGAGGGACTGGGCCAGCCGCTTGAGGGCGTGGGCGATCTCTCTTGACTCGTCCGCATCCTGCCGCTTGCCGGGGCGGAGGATCAGGCCGAAATGGTCAACCACCACCAGCTTGACGTCCCGGCCCGCCCGAGCAATGGACGTGATCCGCTGGACGCTCTTGGCGCAGCCGTCGGTGCAGTAAAACGGCGTGGCTGCCGCCTTGCGGGTGGCCTCGATCATCCGCTTGTACTCATCTGCCGTCAGGGTGTCCATCAGGATCAGCCTGCTGTCCACCTTGCTCAGGCTGGACAGCCGCCTTGCCATGATCTGCTCCCTGGACATCTCCAGGGAGAAATAATCCACCTTGCCCACCGTCTGGGCTACATGCTCCGCAATGCTGACTCCCAGGGCGCTCTTGCCCATGCCGGGGCGGCCCGCCAGGATGTACAATCCATCCTGCACCATGCCGCCGCCCAGCAGCTTGTCCAGTGCCTTGATGCCTGTCCGGACGTATGGGAAATTGCCCTCGTCGATCTGAGCACGGTAGTTCAAAAATCCGTCCACCTGCTCCTTGGGAGCAAGCAGCTCACTCTCCAATCGCTGGCTGCTAGCCGTCATAGCCGCGTCCAGTTGAGTAAGCACCTCGTCCTCTGGGGCCTGGTCCGCCAGGGCCGCCAGGCCGTCCTCCAGGGCCGTTTTAAGCTCGCGCCGCCGGGCCGTCCGGGCCACGATGTCGGCGTACATCTCCACATTGGCCGCCGTGGGCGTAATCTCCATCAGCTGAGCCAGATACTTCCGCAGCGTCTTCTCCTCCGCCAGGCTCTGCCGCAGCGCCTCCGCACAGACTGTCAGGCCGTCGATGGGCTGACCGTCCCGGTCCATGGTCACGATCACCCGGTACAGGTCCTGGTTGAGGGCCACGGAGAAATCCGACTCCCGCAGGATAGCCGCCACCCGGCGGACGCATCTGCTGTCAATCAGCATGGAGCCAAGGACCGCCTGCTCCGCCTCCACGCTGGCAAAATTACTCATACACGTCCACCTCCTGGCCGTCGATGATCCGCTTGCCCACGTAGCGCCGCCGGGGCGGCTCCGCCTCCTGGTCCGATTCGGACCGCTCCGGAGTGGTGTCCTTCCATCGCTCGTTTTTGAGCCACCGGCAGGCGTAAGGGATGCCGATGCCCCGCCGCCAGGTCTCGCTCTTGCTCTGGGTCTCCAACGCCTGGGTCATGGTCTGGATGAGGGACTCATCCGGCTTGAGCCTGTCCCACTCCCGGACAGCGCCCACCCGGTCCTCGGCCCGGCCACGGGTCCGGTACAGGTTCCAGAAGGCCTCAAAAGCATCCGGCATCCATGCCGGTGTTGACTTGCTTTTTCGTGTTTTCACACGCATCCCCTTTGGGGGGATTATAGGGGGATATATACTTGTATTCTTAATACCTTTATATTCCTCCGGATTTTTCGGGATACCCTCTCCCGATTTTTCGGGGGAGGTATCCGGATTTTTCGGGATACCTCCCTGGACCTCCTCGCCATGGATTTGGGGTCCATTTTTTGCCAGAATTTGCCCCAGAAAAATCCGCCTCTGAACCACATCTCCGGAGGCACCGAAACGCCGGATCATCTCCACCCGGATGTGTCCGCAGTCCCGGAGCTGGCTTACCAACTCCGAGACGGACTTGTCCGTCAAATTGCAGACGCCCATCAGCTGCTTGTTAGTGGCGTAGCAGTATCCGCTGCTCTGCGCCAGCCGCACGATCTCTCCGTACAGCAGCTTTGCGGCAGGCCGGAGTCTGTCGTCATACAAGACCCCGGCGGGAATGACGGCATACAAGCCGCCCATCGTCAAATCATAGGCCATATTGCCCCCTTATCTTTCCATCCGATCCACGATCCGCAGCGGGATCGCCGCCACCGTCGCCACGCCGACGACCATAAAAAACATTGCCCAACCGGTCACAGGGATACCCCCTTCCCGGCAAAATTAGGTCTTGCATGCGGCGTGGATCTTGTGCTATAATTGATACATCCAACAGTGGTTGATCCAATACCACACACTTTTTCCCCTGAACGCTCTGAGGTTGCCGCCTCGGGGCGTTCTTTTTTTGCGCCTGAGTAAATCACTTGATAGATGGCCGCCATGGTCGACCGCAGCTCCACCACGATGGAGTCGAACTCTGGCCGCTCAGCCTCGTCAATCACGCCGTCCTCCGCGATCCGGAGCAGGGCGTCCAACCGGCCTGTCGCGTCTTGCAGCCGGTTCCGGAGGGCGATGCTCGCCATTGGAAGCGGCCTTGGCGTCACCTCCGGCATTACGCCCAGCGTGTCCGTGGCCTGTGCGTGCTCCAATGCCAGCCATGGGCAGCTGTACACCTCCACCATCTTGGCCACCGTCTCGTCCTTGGGCACTGTCTTGCCGCCCTCGTACTGCTTCAGACTTTCCGGGGAAAGCCCAAGCAGCTCCGCTGCCCGTTCTTGGCTCATTCCGGTACTCAGCCTTGCCCTTTGGTACAAATTAGGGCATTTCTTGTCCATTGTCTTTTCCTCCTTTCCGCGCTACCATGTAACCATCCACCGTGCCAATGGTACAATGGGGATGATGTAGCGCTTCCCCACCTTCTTGGCCGGAAACTCGTCATTGTGGACCAGCGCGTCCCAGTCCAGCCCCAGCAGCTTGCAGGCCTGATCCTTGGTCAGGACCTCCTGCTCCGGGAATTTGGCCTGCAAGGATTGCAGTTGGTCCCGGAAGCTCTCACGCTCTCGTGCCATGTCCGCTCCTCCCTTCTCACGCACTTTCCGTCCGCTGGACGATCTCCTCGATGGGGACGCCAAAGATCAGCGTCATACGGAAAACTCTCTCCAGCTCCGGGGTCCGCTGGCCCAGTTCCCACTTGCTCACCGTGGGGACGGTGACGCCCAGCTGGTCCGCCAGCGCCTTCTGGGTCATCCCGGCAGCCGTCCGCAGCTCCTTGACTCTGTTAACGATCATGATTACTCCTTTCCCGCCTTGACGGCGTTGCCCCGGTGTGGTATATTGTCCTTGGGGCTATGTCCTTTGTGGATATAACTTATCACAAGTTCTTGTGAATGTAAAGCGTTTTTCACAAGTTCTTTTGATTTTGTGCGCGGTTACAAAATTATGAGGATTTTTTATGAATAATTCACAAGAAGTTGCGAATCTCATAAAGGCATTGGCTAAGTCTAAAAAGATCGCCATCGGAAAAATGCTTTCAGACTGTTCGCTAAGCGTTAATACGTTGTCTTCCATGCAAGCTGGCGGGTATTATCCAAGGCTGGAAGCACTTACCAAGATCGCTGATTATCTGGACTGCTCCGTGGACTACCTCTTAGGCCGCACAGACGACCCGCAGAGCCACCGGAAGGAGCACGGATGAAACGCTACGAAAAAAACTTGAAGCGTCTGCAAGCCCTGACCAAAAACGGAAGCGAACCTGCAGATCTGAACGAGGCGGAGCTGGATGAACCAAGCGCCTATTTGCTCAAGTCTTTAGGGCTGGCCGAGCTGATCCCAGCCGGGGATAATGAATTCTGGATCACGCTGACTGACGATGGCGTTACCTACTTTATCGACAAGGCCAACGCACGGGCTGACTTTGTAAAAAATCACCTTGCCAACTTCGTAGTGGGCTTTCTTTCCGGCGTCCTTGCTACAGTAGCTGCAGCCTTGATAAGACAAGCAGTGCTGCGATAATTCCGCAGATATAGCCAAGGACGTAAGTCCCTTTCATTCCTTGTGCCTCCTCTCTTGATGTTCTGGCCCCGGTGTGATATATTGTCCTTGGGGCTATGTCCTCTGTGGCTATAATATACTCGTAACTTTAGTAACCGTCAAGCTACTTTCGTATATTTCTTAATTTTCGTAACTTCTGCCAAATAAGGGGCGTGTGAAATTGTGTTTTATGACAATTTCATAAAGGCATGCAATTCTGCCGGAAAATCTCCGTCAGCCGTAGTTGTTGAGGCTGGAATTAGCAAGCCAGCTGTTACCCGCTGGAAAAAAGGGCAACAGCCAACAGACGCATCGCTGCAAAAATTATCAAACTATTTTGGGATCTCCAAAGCGGCGCTTTTGGGGTCAGAAAAAAGCCCGTCCCCCGAAGGGGACGAGCGTCCGGAATGCTGGGACCTGCTTACCCGCGAGGAGCGGGAGAAGGCGCGGGAGTATATCGAGATGCTAATAGCTGCGCGAGGTAAGCGTTGACTTGCTCACGCTCCTCCGGCGTCAACTGGCGATAGAGCGCCAGGGTCATGTGGTCGCGGTCCGAATCGGACACCGTGCGGGTGATCTGGTTGCTCATGGTGATGCCTCCCAAACATATATTCAAGGCCCAAGCCTCGGGCCTAATTTTAACAGATTGGATGTGGAGCGAATGAAAAGGGGATTTTTAGCCGGAGTTCTGGCGACGCTGCTGGTCATGTGCCTGGTCAGCACGGCAGGCGCCACCAGCGGCAAGGTACAGCAGGAGATCGAATACCGTGATATCAAGGTATCTCTGGATGGGCAGGTGCTGGATCTGCGGGACGCCAAAGGCAACACCGTGGAGCCCTTCATGTTCGCCGGAACGAACTATATCCCCGCCCGCGCTCTGGCGGAGTCTCTGGGCCTTCAGGTGGCGTGGGACGGCTCCACCGCTACCGTGGTGCTGACGCACCCGGAAGCCTCCAAGCCTACCTACATCACCCGCACCGGAAGCAAGTACCACAACGATCCCCATTGCAACGGCGGCACCTACTGGGAAGTGCCTTACAGCACCGCCACCGGCATGGGCCTGACGCCCTGCGACAAGTGCGTCCACTGACCTATGGGCTGGAGATATCGCAAAAGCGTAAAAGCAGGCCCGTTCCGCCTGAACTTTAGCAAATCCGGCATAGGGTACAGCGTCGGAAGCAAACGCTACCGCGTCACCAAAACCGCCAAGGGAACCGTCCGGGAGACCGTCACGCTGCCCGGTGGCCTGTCCTATGTGTCGGAGCACAAAATCGGAAACGGCGCAAAAAACAGCGCTCCCCAGCGCCGTCCCCGGTTCCGGGCAAAGATCGTCTGGGGCGTGCTGTTTCTCATAAGCGGCGCGGCCTATGGCGTCAAAGACCCGGCAATCGCATTTGCAACGTGCCTCGTGGGAGCCGCCCTGATCGGATGGGGCGTGTGCATCCGCAGAAAACTCAAAAATCCGGAACGTCCTGTTGCTGAGACGTCGGAAGAAGATAAATAAGTAAGTGCCCCGTCGCCTCTGCAACAAGCGGCGGGGCACTTTGCGTTTCCGGCAGAGGGGGCATCTGCCTGATCGCATAGAAACCGTACCAAAAAAGACTGTAAACCTGCAAGGCCCACATTGTGGCTTTGCGTAAAAATAAACGGGAAAATCTATGTACTTTGGGAGGCCAAATCGTGACTTTACAGGAAATATGCGCAGAGCGCAGGGAAAAACTGGGTATCACCTATCAGAAAATTGCCGACCAGAGCGAATTGCCGCTCTCCACCGTCAAAAAATTTTTCTCGGCGGAATCCAAAGCGCCGTCCTTCTATGTGGTGGCCGGGGACTGCAAGGTTATGGGCATCTCGCTGGACGAATATGTGGGCATCGGTGACCACTTGACCGCCGACGAAAAGACCTTACAGGAGCGGGCAGACGGTCTGGAGCACCGGCTGGAAAACAAGCGGCAGACCATCGGCCTGATGGATGAGGAGTTGCACAATCTCCGCCACTCCGTGGCGCTCTACCGGTTTATCATCCTCGGCCTGTCCCTGCTGATCGTGGTGCTTGTCATCTGGTGCATATATGTGGATTTCCACTGCGCCGACTATGGCATCTGGCGAGGATGACCCATGGCACGCTATCCAAAATACTACGTCCGGCCTGACGGCCTCCACGAGACGATCCTCCGGATCAACGGCAAGCGTAAGGCTTTCCGGGGAAAGACCGACAAGGAGGTCTGGGAGAAGGTCAAGGCCTTTGACCGGGAGGCGGACCGCATCAAAACGGAAAAAGCCGCCGTATTTGAGAAAATCGCGGACGCATGGTGGGCGGAGATCGAACCGACCTTAGAGCACAATACCCAAAAAAGCTACCGTCCGGCGCTGTCCCGGGCCAAAAAGGAATTTGCCGGAAGACCACCCGGCGAAATCACCGCAAAGGAAATCGACCAGTATATCAAAGAATTCTCCGCCACCCGCGCCCGGAAAACCGTGGTGACCCAGTTGCAGATCATCCGCCAGATCTTCCGAAAGGCCGAAGTGGACGGCGTTATAAGCTACAACCCGGCCAGCGCCGTAAAGCCGCCCCGAAACCTGACACAGACCCACCGGGACGCGCCCCCTCCGGAGCAGATTGAACTCATAAAAAAAGGCGCAGGCCTCCCCTTCGGCCTGTTCGCCTTCCTCGTTTATTACACCGGCTGCCGCCGTGGTGAGGCGCTGGCCCTCACCGGCGCCGACATCGATCGAAAGAAAAATCTTGTGCACATCAAAAAATCGGTGTATCATGTAGGCAACTCGCCCCACATCAAGCAGCCAAAATCTGACGCCGGATGCCGGGACGTTCCGCTTCTCCCGGCGCTGGCCCAGCTGCTCCCCAAAAAGCTGGGGAAAGGCTACCTGTTCGCGGAGCCGGACGGAGGCCTTCTGACAAACGATCATTTCACGGATCTCTACAATGCGTACCGGGACGCCAGCGGCGTCACCGTCACGGCGCACCAGATCCGCCACGGCTACGCCACCGCCTTGCTGGAAAGCGGCGTGGACCCCAAAACGGCGCAGGTGCTCCTTGGCCACGCCCAGCTGTCCACCACCATGGACATCTACACCCACGTCCGGGACGGCCAGCTCAAGGCCGCTGCGGAAAAGATGGAGAAAGGCTTCTGAACACATATTTTTCGACTGAACACAGTTTTGAACACAGAAACCCGCAGACCGTTGAAAACAGCCAAAAAGAATAGGGTTCAAATCCCTCCTTCCGCGCCAAATGAAAAACCGTCGGAATTGCTTGCAATGCTCGCAATTTCAACGGTTTTTCGCCGTTTTAAACTAACTGTTAGAGCCAGATAGAAGCGGTTATAAAGCAATGCGTAAACACAGTGCTGAACACAGTCGGCTCTACTTCCCCGCCTTGACGATGCCGAAATAGTAGGCAGCCAGCTTGTCCCGGAAACCGGGGCCGTCTTTATCAAACAAAAACGCCTGCGCCATCTCGCCAAAAAATCCAACGGTCTTAATACCGTAATGCAGTGCCACCTCGCCGTAGTCGGCGTACATCATATTTACGGTGATCCACCAGCACCACGGGGGTACCTGCTCTGGAGAGATCCCCATGCTGTCCGCCAAAGCGCTGGTCTGCTCAATAGGCCAGTGCGGACCAGTGGTGCCGTCAGAGTTTTCCAACCCCGCCGCCCATTTTTCCGCTTCCGCCTTGGTAAAATCCATTTTCCAGCGGAGTAGCATGTCTCGTCTGGTCAAAGTTTTTTCCGCCGATGCGGTAAGGTTGAGCTGAGATCGGATCGCGTAAAGGATTGACAACCGCTCATAGTTTTTCCAACTGGACGGCTCCGCCTCCAACCGTTTGATCCACAAGGACAACTCCTGCTCATCGATCATGGGGCCGCACCCCCTTATCCCTCCACGGCGTCCATGCAGCGCTGGATCGCGCTACGAATGGTATCATCATCAGCATCGTCCAGCATATCCCGGAGCTGACGGCGCATGGCCTCCCGGCCGTCGTCGCGGCTGTAATGGCCACGGACGTAATGCCGACGGGAATAGGAGCTGCCACGGCCATAGCCACGCAGGTCATCATCCAGATAGCGCCCGGAATAGCCGCGCTCGTCCATCGCCTCGATCTTGTCGATGTTTTTGATGGTGTCCGTCAGCTTGTGGGCGATTTCCAGGTCACCTGCGCCAAGTTCGCCCTTGCGGATCAGCTCGTCCAGCTCCTTGCAGAGCATATCCCGCAGTTCATACATAGATTTCATTCCCATTGTGTTCTCCTTTCTCAGCAAACTCTGGTAATGATAAGGTTCGCGTTGCTCACGTCAATGGCCTCGCCACTAACGTTGCGAATGGACAGTGACGCGCAGCAGCCCTTTGTAACGTCAACGTACTCGGATGCAGCCACGTTAAAAAATGCCCCCGCCGCTGCAGGCGTCACCGTCGCAACGGAGGACGGGAGCGGCTCACCGTCAACCGCAATGGCAACGGAGATGGGACCGGGGGTCCCGCCGGTGCTTACGGCAATATTGCCGATAAAGTCCACCTTATAGCGGACGCGGCACTGGGAGCAATTACCACGGAGGTTAAACAGGCCGGAGCCTGCGCGGTGCGTCACAAGGCCCTTAGTGCAGGGGATCGGTGCCTCGGTAAAAAGCACGTTCTGGTTTGCCGCTACGGTCTGTGCGGCAATGGCAGTGTATTCAGGCATAAAAATCTCCTTTCATAAAATCAGCGGCAGGGCTACTGCCCCGCCGCTTTGTCATCAGTATCGGCACGGGGCCGAACATTTTGTTGGCGTCAACAAAACATTGCCAACAAAAAGCTACGCTATGCAGTTGTCAGCAGCCGCACCCGTTGCAGTTGTACTGATTGCCGCATCCAGTATACTGGTACGGAGCAGGGACGCTGAACGAGGGAACGGGGCGCGGATTGTAATACGCGAACTGTGCGCTAACATAGTTGCGCATATCAAGCGTCTGAGCAGACTGAGAGGCGGCGAGGTCAGCAGCAAAAAGACGCTGGTTCTGTTCAGCAATCTTCGCATCCTTCGCAGCAATCTCCTGCGCAGTGAGACGCTGATCAATGCCACGGAAACCGCTGTTCATCGCGTCGATGATGTCGCGGGTCGCGTTCTGCACGGTGTTGCGCGTGTCGCACGCCTGCGCCGCCATGTCGTAGCGCACGCCCTCGATGCTGCGCTGGGTGTTGCAGCAGCATTCAGCGGCCTGCATCTGCATGGCAGTCAACTGCTGCATAAGAGCCGCCTGCTGGTTGGCGCGGGAAAGCTCAGCCTGTCCGAAGCCGTTTGCCATTGCCATGTTGGTGTTGTTGATGAGCTGCGCCTGCTGGTAAAAACCGTTGCACAGGCCGTCGTTTACACTGTCGATCTTGCGCTCAACATTGGCAAAGTCAGAGGTCAGCACATAGCCGTCGACCACGCCGCCGCCATTGCCGCCGTTGTTGCCCCAGCCGTTGCCGCCCCAGCCGCAAAAAACAAACAAAAACAGGATAATGATCCACCATGCACCGTCACCGCCCCAGCCAAAGCCGCCGCTGCCGCCGGAATTGGCGGGAGCCACAGGCATCGTCAGCATGGGAGCGCCGTCAGAGGAAAGAGACATAGAAAAACTCCTTTCAATTTTTTATTTATCAAATCGTGGCCACGATGTTGATTACTTTATAAGCCCTTGAAACTGTTTCGCCATTTCCTGCAGCTGGTTCAACTGGCTCTGAGACATTTTGCCGGATTGCAGAAGTTTCTCCACCTCCGCCTTCGGGTCCCCCTGAAAAGAGGATCGGAACTGGTTGAATTGCTGCATCATTTGTTGAAACCGGCCTACCGGCGTGTTCCCGCCGCCTAAAGCATTAAAAAAGGGGTTAGCCATCAGCGTCAGCCTCCTTTACCTTCTTTTTGCCCTTCATTCCGTCCACGACCGCCGCCAGCGCGTCAAATTCTTCCCGCGTGACAAACTTCACCGGGTCTGCCGTGGGCGCTGTGTGGGGCGTTTCTGTGCGTTCTACGAGGTCATAGATCGTAAGCGACGGTTTACCGCTGGCATCCGCCTGCTTGAGATACACCGTCGGCGCGGAGCTGTCCCACAACGCCACGGCGGCATTGGGCGCAATCATCCAGTTTCGGGCCTCCTGCTCCCCGCTGACCCATTGCACGCCGCTCTGCGCCACCGGATTCTGAGGGGCCTGCGGCATTTGAGGTTGCATCTGGGGCTGCTGCATTTGCCGCATTTGCATAAGGTTGTCCTGCATCGGGGGTGGATAATAAGGGTTCTGGTATCCATAAGGTGCAAAAGCCATATCAATTCTCCTTTACCCAAAAATACAATACTGTTTCGTTGCTGCTGTCCCAGCTATCCCAGATCGTGCCATCTTGCACGCAGACCACATGATCGGACAGGGCCAAAATATACGTGCCTACCGGGTGATCCTTCGCAAACTGCCCCACCGTGTAGCAATCCGGGCAAGTATCCGGCACGATGTACCGCCGGTATCCAATGCTCCGCAGGTACCGCCCCCAACAGGCGTTAGCGGACGGCATATCGCCATCCAGATACCCTTGGATGCAGAGCCGTAAATACACCTCGCCCCACTCCATTCCGGTTGCCTTAGAGATCGCCCGCACGGTGCAGTCTCCAACATTTTTCCCGCAGGGATTGGGGTTAAAGTGGCTATACATACTCCCTCCGGTCATCGTATAAAAGCTCGATCATGCGCACACATTGTTCCAGCTCCGCCGGGTCCGTCTGCGCAACAATTTCTCGCGCCAACTCTGCCGGATACCCGCAGGCTAAAAGCCGCTCGTACATTGTGTGCGCCTCCTTTACACTTCTATGATACAAAAAATCCGGGCAGCCAAACTGCCCGGAAACTGCCTGTATTCTGCCCTCAAACTGCCCTAAAAAATATTTTGCCTTTTTTGCTTTTTCCTCTTGACTTTACGCTAATATTAGCGTATAATAAGGATGTAAACAAGAGAGGGGAACACCCCAGGAGGATACGAAAATGAAGATGAACGCCGAGATGATTGAGAACATTAAAAAGATCGCCGAGGAGATGGATCTGAGCTGGGATTACGAGTTTGTCGGCGTCCGCGTACAGGAGCAGAAGTTTGAGCTTGGCGCGATTGAGCATCTCTCCCATGTCTGGGACAACGGTGACGATACCGGCGTTGAGCTGGACGGCATCTGCGCCTGCAAGCTGGACCGCCTGGGCGTTAATCAGTACTTCGGCGATCATGTCGCTATCATCTGCGGCAACGAGGCTGAGTACGGCGAGGACGACGGCGAGATCATCATCCGCGACGCCGAGGTCGTTAAGGTCATTTGCTGAGGAAGGAGTATCCTACAATGCGCAAGAAATACGCAGACTGCCAGCGGGCAGACGGTAACTGCACCGCCTGCTCTCTGGTCAACTACGGCCGGGACTGCCACAACCGGCCCATCACCAAGCTGGAGTGGTCCCGCCGGATGGCGGGCATGACGCAGGCAGAGCTGGCGGAAGCGTCCGGCGTCAACATCCGCCAGATCCAGCGGGTTGAGCTGGGCGAGGCGGAGGCCGGTAACCTCACCGCCAGAAACCTGATTGCCATAGCCGACGCGCTGGGCGTGGACGTCCGCAGCCTGATATGATCCGCAAATGTGTGATCTGCGGCGCGGAATTTAACACGCCGCCATCCAACAACAAGCGCACCTGCTCCCCGGCCTGCTCCTCCGCATGGCGCAGCCAGCAGCACAAGGGCCGGCACAACCGGTGGAGCGCCGCCGCCAAGCGGAACGCCGCCACGGCAGCGGAAAGAACCGGCAATCTGGCCCACGGCACGAAGGCCGCACTTGCATTGCCGGAGGGCCAGCGAGGGCCGCAAAACCGCAACGCCAAGATCTGGCACCTGCGCACGCCGGACGGGGAGCCGGTTGTCGTGACCAATCTGACAGACTGGGCCAGACAGCACACTTCCGACTTTGGTATGGAGCCGACGGAGGCCAGCGCCGCTGCCATTTCCTCCGGCTTCCGCCAGATCAAGCGCTCCATGGAGGGGCGTTTCCGCAGGGCAAACGGAAAGCCCTGCACCGTGTCCACGTATAAAGGGTGGACGCTGGTAGCTTGGGAAGAAAAATAAGAAAGCCGTGTCCGATTCGGACACGGCTCTCCTTTTACCCCTGCATATCATCCGCTATTTTTGCGTAGGCCCTTCGCCTGATTTTGGCCAATCCGTCCACGCTGACGTGGAGCAGCGCCGCCGCTTGTAGGCAGCTCTGGCCGTGGACGTCCACCGCCAGCACCGCCGTCTCCTCGTCAGGCGGCAAGCCTACCAGCCGGACGGCCTGCGCCGCCCTGGCCGGGGCCATGGATGACAACAGCGCCCGGATCTCCCGGTTTGTTTTGTCCATAGGTCGCCCAGACTTGCAGAGCGCTAAAAAGCGTGGATGTTGCCATCTTCTGGCCCTCCTTTCAGATGTTTAGCCTGTCCAGTCGGAGCGTTTCTCCCGGACGTCGATGTGGGTGAAGCCTTTCTTGGCGTAGATGCCCACGCCGCCCCAGTCGGGCATAATCGACCGGGCGAAGGCTGCCACCTCTGCCGGAGTATGGCCCCTGACGGTAACATCCGCCGCCATGCCATAGCAGTGCTGGCTGTGGGCCGCACCGTTCACCATGGCATTGTACTGCGGCGTGCGGTAGCCGCTGTGGATGACCACCGGAGCGCCGAAGTGGGCGCGGATGGTTTCCAGCACCATCACCAGCCGGGGAGCGACCAAAACCGCGTCGCTGCCGTCTCCACACGCAAACTCCCGCACCTTAAAATGGGCGGAGAGCTGCTTGCCCCCGGAGGCGGCTTTGCTGTAAGCGTGGATCTCAACCATGGCTGCCCTCCAGCTTATACAGCGCCCGAACCATGTCGGCGCGCGTCACGGTCTCCCCGGCGTTGGCATCCGTCAGCAGGCCGTGAGCCTTGCCCCATACGAGGGCTTGATCTTCCACCTTGGCCGATCGCTCCCAAAACAGCAGCAGCGTGGGCACCTTCCGGGTGCTGTCCACCGTCCCGCCGGGGAAAATGCCCTGGGTAGAGCCGCCGCCGTCCAGCATGAGGGCGTCCACCACGCCCAGCCCCAGCAGCTTGTTCTGGAGCTGCTCACGGGTCAGGCTGGTCTTGTCGCACCACAGGCATACCTTGCCGTTGGCCAGCCAGCCCACCGCAGTCCGGGCGGCAGACCGGGCCACGTCCGGCGTCAGCTCCCGGTACAGCTTGGAGCCACCCTTGAGGATCGGGACGCCTGAGAGAAAGGATCCCCACCGGTCCGTCAGCATCTTCGGCAGTCCGTCGGAGCCGATAGACACGCCCCAGTCCTGGTATTTGTCCCGGCTAATGACCTTGCCGTCAATCACTGTCCAGCCCACCGGCCGAAATTTCCCGTTGAACAGATAGCCGTTGATGATGTGGGTACAGCCGGTCTTGGCCTTGATCTGCGCCGGGGTCAGCTTGCCGGTGTTGTGGTAGATCTGCGCTTTTGCGCAATCAAACGTATCAACCATGGCGCACACGGGAAGCCTTGATGAAGTAGCCGTCCTCGTCATAAGTCACCTCATAGGTGGCTCCGACGATTCGCTGGATCTGGACGGTGCCCGCCAGATCCTCCCGGCGACGGGTATCCAGCGTCTGAGGGAGCGCCTCCGGATCCTTCTCGGCGGGGATGAAGCCTTCCCGCATTTCGTCCTCAGTCCAACCGGCCACGCCGCCGTCGGGATTCAGGTGGAAGTTGGCCCCGGCCTCTTTCAGCTCCGCGTTGATGGCCTCAATGGTCTTACCGGTGGCCTTGCCCTCGTTGATAATGTTCTCGTAGATCTTTTCCATGGTATGTACCCCTTTCAAATTTACGGTTGATTTTTCAACCGGTTTTAACTGTTCTTGTCCTCGTTGACCCGCTGGGTGCCGAAATAGAAGCCGATGACCACCGTGAAGATGGTCAGGAACTCGCTGCCGCTGATGCTCTCCCGCAGGGCCAGCACCGCAAAGATCACCGTCAGGGTGATGGTCACGAGGCTTTTCACTGCCAGCAGATTGCCCAGCCGTTTCTTGATGTTTTCCATGTTTTTTCTCCTTTCACTCTTTCCGGATCGGCAGCTCGCCGACCTCGGACATAATGATTTTCAGGTGTCCGTTGCCGCCAAGGGATTTGTACGCCTGGTGCATCTCGTCCAGCGTTTCCCTGTCCGACAGGCTGACGCTGCCGTCGGAAATGTACTTCTGGCCCAGATAGCGCACCCGGTCGATCAGCAGCACCTTCAGCGCGTCCACGATGGCGTCCCGCTTGTCATCCTTGGTCCATTTCCGCTGGAGGATCGCGAGGATGATGGCGGTCACGCCGGAGCCGGTGGCGGCAGTTAATACGATCTGTAGAATTTCCATTCCACACCCCCTTAAAAAGTTGCAGTTTTTAGGGCAGTTCCGACTTGGTTTCGTGCAAGTCAAAAGTCCGACTTGGTTTCGTGCATGTTAAAATTTAGGCCATTGCCTCTCACACAGAGGGCACACCTGACGGCCTTCCGGGATGATCGCCCCACAGCAGATGCAGGTGTTTTCCATAGAGCCGCCCCTTTAATCTGCCAGCTTGGTGTATTTCACCGTAATACATGCATTCTTGTATTCGGAGAAATCTGGGGCAAATGTGACAATCTGAGCTGCTCCGGACCCATCTGCGCCAATTAAAATTACAGTGTTCCAGTTCGGACCAGACCCTGCGTGGTAAGGCATGGACATGTTCACTCCTGAGTCGGTAGTGCATTGCCCGGTTACGGACACGATTTTATCGACAACGTTATTTGATTGGAAACTGGCCCTTTTTACGGCATTGCCCGGAAGATTCCCCATGTTTATGGTTTTCACATACACCGGCTTTCCGAGATACCGCTCCGTGGTGCGGTATTCTACGCCCAGTTGCATGGGAGGATTGATCCATTCGACGGGCTGCCAATTCCCGTTATCCTTCAGCATTCGCCACAATCCGTTGGTAGTGCCTCTCGGGTCAGGCGAAAGGCCGATCAGTGATGCGCTCGTCCCCAATATTTTTGATAGAACGGCAACGATATTCCCGGCCCCAGAATATTGGCCCGTTGAAACTGGGCCACGTGTATAAATAAGTTGCGATGTTCCGTCTGGCATATCGGCAAGCAGCATATCAAGCTTGCCACAGTATGTTTTATAGGTGTCTTCGGCATCGGATGCGAGCACATCTTTCATCGCTTCACCCCACCCAAACCCGCCGGGGGCGGAGTTGATATTTTTCCGCGCCTGCGCCTTCTGCGCATCCGTCATGCGCTGAACCTTGTCGTATCGCACCACAGCGGCCGCTCCGGAAATCGGATCACCAGCCGCATTGTGGGCGGTTACGCCGGGAAGCAGGCTTTCCGGGGTCACGGTGTCCTGCGTCAGATCCAGCTTCGTCTCACCGTTTACCTCGACCTTGTTGACCGCCATCCTTACGCACCTACTTTCAGGGTCTGGCCTCCCTGCTCGTTATCGGTGTAGCTGACAGGGATCGCCGCCACAGTGACGGAGGACAGGCAGTTGTAGCCCTCATCCGGTAAAATCTCCTGCTGGGCGAAGGTAGGCGTGGCATTCTTAGCCTGCGCCTTCATGCCCTCGCTGCCGCTCATGGTACCGGCCACGCCCAAGACTGTGATGCCCTCCCGGATGTTGGCGGGGATCAGCTTTGCCGCCTCCGCCTCCGCGATCTGCGCCTTGCCGGAGCCGTCATGGAAGCCCATGGGGATGGAAACGGGGGCCGCCTTGTCCGTGATGTCAAGGGTTTTGCCGCCCTGATTCGGCATGGTGCCGACCAGCTTCGCGCCTTTTGCGTGGGCCGTTTTCCCCAGAAGGATTTCCGCAGCGACGGCGGTGTCCTCGGAGGTGTCGGAGTCGAAGGTGCTGGTGCCCACAATGGGAGCACCGCTCTTGTCATGGGCCTTAATGCCCTTCGCCAGCTTGTCGGCAGTGATATCGTCAGCGGTGAGATCCAGCTTGACGTCATTGCCGATGATGACCTTGTTGATGTACTTATCCGCCATAATACTCGTCTCCCATAATCAATGTATTTCCCCCGGCCTCGTTGGACACTTCAAATTGGGGGATTTTTAAGACCGTCACATCGTCCGCCATGGACTTGTCCTTTGTTTCCAGCACCACCGGGCCGTAGATCTTGGGCGTCACCTTGTAGGCTCCGGTGTAGGGGTCTCCCTTTCCCGCAACGATGGACACGGCAAAGGAGATCTCAAGGGCATCGCGCGGCTGCAATTCGAAGGTAAGCATCACAGCACCGCCTTACTGATCGCCCCGGCCACCTCCACCATTTGGATCATGGAGCCGACCACGTCCCCGCCGGTAAACTTCACCCGGACCTGCATAGGGCACACCGGGGGAAGTTTGAAGGTCTCCGTCTGGGTGACCGGGAAGTGGAATTTCCCGTCCGAATAGGTGATCTCCTCCGGGTAGGACCGTGTCAGGTTCAGCAGAGTGACCTCCACCTTCTCCACGGTGTCGATTGGGATCGCCTCGCCCAGGTTCTTGATCGTGATATCGATGCTATACGCATCACCCTGTACCATTAGGACGTCACCTCCGTGGCTTTGCCGGTGCCGTTGTCGTCCACCGTCAGCTTGAGTTTCTTCGTGCTTCCCGCCGTGGAGGACGGGATGATGACCTCCCCATCGTCCACGCGCTTCAGCAGCTCATCCATTTTTTCGCCTGTGAAAATCATGGTGTAGTAATCGTTTGGCATAGCGCACCTCCTTATACGATCATTCTGCGGTCGAGGGCGTCCAGCAGGTCGCGGCCATCGCTTGCTGTTTGCCGTTGGCGATGAGCACGCCCATCAGCGTCAGCCCCCCCTGTGATGAGGGCGCAGATTATCGTCTCCGTCATAACACACTCCTTAAAAGTTGCAGTTTTTAGGGTAGTTCCGACTTGGTTTCGTGCAAGCCCAAGATCTCCGCCGCTTCATCCTCGGTCAAAACACCCTTTTTCACAGCGTTCCGGACCATCGCAGCACTCCACAGTCCTTGTCCGTACCAGAGTTTGATTTTCTCCTTCATCGCATCAGCCCTCCATCAGCGTGTCCGTCATCATGGCCGTATAGGTCACCTGCGCTTCCAGACGATCCATTGCGGTGGGCTGCGGAGGCGGTGCGACGTATGGATCTCCGATCCGGGCGCCTTCGTAGCCGGGAACCGCGCCGAACTCTTTCGCCGTGGCTTCATCCGCGAACACGATGACGTTCTCAATGATGCCGTCAGGATTCACAACACAGAAATTTATCATTTATACCTCCACATAATGCCAACCAGTCCGGCAACGCCTTTTCCTGCTGTACCGGGAGATAGATTGCCAGCTTCGCCAGATAAAGTTGCCTGTGCGCCACCGCCACCGGCGCCAGGTTTTGTTCCATCTGTTTTGTACGGCATACCCAATTCCTCGCCATGCCCCCCGCCGGGTAAACCGCCCGCTGCAGGCTTTACCGGGTTTCCACCTTCTGTAATATAGGCGCCTCCGCCACCGCCAGATCCGCCTACTTGTGTCGGCGGGTACAAAAAACCAGATGTATCGCTGCCGGCCGTTGCGGCAATTGGATTATCAATTTGGGAACTATACGTATATTTTGCACCTTTACCTCCGGGGACACCGGCAGGGGTAAAGGCTTCTCCAATCTTGGAAACGCCTCCAACCGCTCCGACAACCAACGAAATGGCATCCGGATAGGTGTACGGTTGTTTTCCCAAGTTTAAAACGCCACCTGCTTTTCCGCCATCTCCGCCTGCGGCAGAATACGTACCACGTTTCTGAGATCCGGTACCAGGTTTCCCGTTTTCCCCGCCGCCAATGGCAGAGGCATCATACTCTGAAACGTCGGGAGAAAACTTCACCGTTTTACTGGCAGAGAACGTTGCTTTTGTAGCAGACCCCCGCATGCAGATAATTTCCGCCTCGTTGACGATCTTTTCTTTCGGCGTCAGCGTTACACTGGCGGTGCCTGTTAAATCCAGAAAAGCAGATGTGTCGGCAGTGATTGTTGTCGGGGAGCTTGTGGAAAATCCGAAGCCTACACCGTTTTCATCGGTGACAACCGTGCTTCCCGCAGCGGTTACAATGCCGGAAAGAGAAATGCCGGACATAGGCCGCCCTCCGGGAGATTTCACCGTTACGGAAATCGCATATTTCCCGGCAGGCAATGCCAGTGCCAGAAACGCGTCATCCGGTACTGCCGTACTGGGCAGCCCCAAAATCGCCGCCGTTGCATCTTTTAGCAGCGACGCCTTATTCAGTGGGGTGCCCTCCTGCGTCGGCTGGTCAGCGCGGACCAGATCAAAGGTGTTTTCCTGCCCGGGCACCGGCGCCAGCTTCACCCGGCCCGGATACAGAGATACTCTGTCTTGCATGCCATTCTCCTTTCAAATTTCTCCGGCGTACAGCTCGCCGGAGAAGTACCACGATTTCATGAGTTTCTCGATCAGTGTATCAAGGTCAAGCAAAATCTGCTCGATGTTGTTGGCCCGGATGTAATTCAGCTGCCGGATCGTCTCCGGTGTCTCCGGCGTGGACTGCATGACCGCGATCTGCCGCCGCAGGGTGGCAATGTTTTGCCGGTACGTCTCCATCTGGCTGGCCGTGGGTGTGTCCGATTCGGACCAGTCCTTTTTTACCGACACGGGGCAATCATAGCCCAGCGCCTGGAACCGCCCCGCCACATACTCCACCGCCGCACTTACCCGGTTGAGGTCCGTGGCGTTGTAAAAGCCCTTCGCGGTCTTCTGCGCCACGTCCTCCGCTGTCCGGTCGGTGATGAGAGTCAGCAGCCCGTAGTAGAGGGTCAGGGTGTACGATTGGCCGTTGATAATTGCCTGTACTGTTTTGATCGCCATGTTAAACCTCCCCGGCGTAGATCTCGCCGGAATACCAGATCTCCGGCTCTAAAACAATGGTTTCCTCTGTGACCGTTACTGTCAGCTTTGTTTTTGCGTTGATGTCAACGGGGTTTGGCGTAAAGCTCACCGATGTGATTTTAGGGAGGAGCATTGTGTAATCACTCATGCGTCCTCCTTGTCCCAGTAGACCACCACGCAGCCCAGCACGCCCTTGACGCCGCTTGTGCCTTTTCCCGGAGGCACATCAACGGCCCAGTACGTCCCGTTGGGGTTTCCCTGGGAGTTGTACGAGGTTTCGTAGTGCCCCTGCCCCTGCGTGCCGCCCTTGCCACAGGCTCCGCCGTCCCCGGTTCCCGGCACCGGCTTTGCCACGCCCGTCCGGGCGAAGCTGTCGCCGCTGGCCACGTCCGTGTAGCCGTTTTCATAGCGCTTGCCGTTGGCGGAGGAGTACGCGCCGAAGGTGGTGTCCTCCCCAAAAGCAACCGTAAACTCCTGCTGCTCGTTGATACTGATGGTCCCGGCCCACACCAAACCGCCCAGGCCGTCCACGCCGTCCGAACCGGCAGCGTCCCACGTGCCGTCTGTGCCACGGGTGCCGTCGCCGCCCTTGCCCACAAGGATGGCCCGCAGAGATTTCTTCCCCGCCGGGGCTTTCCACGTTCCCGGCTGGGTGATGATCTCTCGGCCCTGATACAGGAAGCTGCCGTCCGCCTGTAGCAGCTGGCTCTGACATCCCTGCATGACGCCGCCCGAAAACTGGAACGTCTGCATGGTCAGCCGCGCCGTGGTGGCCTGACTCTCGTCCAGCCACACCGTCTCTACGTCTCCGATCTCGGAGGACGGATCGCCACGGCCCGTCAGATCCAGCACGTTGCCGCCATAGGTGGAGAGGATCAGCCGCGCCGCCGCCAGCGCCTGCGCCTCCGTCTTGATGAACGGATTGTCGATGCTCACCGTCTCGCTGGACGATGTGGCATTGCCGGACACGATGTATTTTGTGCCCGTCCCATCGTTGAGGGTGAAGATCAGCGCCGCCACGTCCCCGTTGGCCTTCATGGTTGGGTAGCTGTTGAGGTTGTCCAGTGTCACTTTGTTGCCCTCGCTCCACAGCGGCTCGGCGGTCAAGTCTCCGGTGGAGGCGTCCGCCCGGGGCCATGTGCCTGTGGCCTGACACACCCAGCGGAGGATGTCGCCGCACGATTTCCCTTGCAGATCGTCCGCCGTGCGCACCGTCACCGGCAGCGCCGTGTAGTTGGGGTCCACGTGCCACCGGTCCTGGAAGTTGACGCCCAGCTGCGCCGCCAGCGCTCCGATCCATCCGCCCAGCGTAGTGGGGAGGGTGGAAGGTGCCAGAAATTCCCGGTTTGCCAGCAATCCGATGATGTCCACCAGATTCCACTGCATCGTCAGGCCGTTGTCACCGGTGCGCCAGCCGCCGGAGAACTGGTAGAAGATCCCCAGCCGCTTGTACTCGTCCGTACCGTCCGCCAGCCGCACGCCCAACGATACGTCAATGCCCTGCCGCTCCTCGATGGACTGAAACAGTCCGTTTTTCTTTCGCGGCTCAAACCGCCGGGAGAGGTTGTCGATCTTGAGGGTGCACGTGCCATACGGCAGCGCCGTGGCCGCGATGTTGCCCTGCTGCTTCACGCTGAACTCCGCGATCATACCGCCGCCCCAGCCCTCGTATACGCCGGGGACGATCTCCACCACCCGCATCCGCCTGCTGGGCCGTGACCACTTGGTCACCGTCACCCGGATGGCGTCCGGATTGTTGACCGTAAAGCCCTCCAGCGATACGGAGGATGCCGTGTTGCCGGTGTAAGTCCGCGTGTGGTACGCCGTACCGCCCTGCTTGATCTCCACCGTGAAATCCTCCGGAAGGCCGTCATAGTCATTGCCCGGGAAGTATACGGAGCACGCCTGCAAGACAGACACGCCGGAAAATTGCATCTCCACCCACGGCGGAGTGGAAAACGTCCCGTCCGCGCCGGACAGCACGTTGCCGATGTAGCCCATCTGGCCCACCGTCTGAGCGGGATCGTCCGGGAGAAGGTCCCACGTCCCATCCAGCGCCCACCGATCACGCTCTAACGTAGCGTACTTGGCGGGATTTCCAAAAACCTTATCGTGGAGCTGCTCCGGCTTGCTCCACGGGATCTGCCCGGAGGTTTCCCCAGCGCCAAACACGATGTCCGGGGAAATGATGTCAATGACCGCCCGCAGCAGCACCCGCCGCGCATCTCCCGTGATTGCCGCCCGGTACGCCTCCCCGCTTTTAATCATGGGGCGTCACCTCCCGCAGCGTAAAACCTACATTGTGCCACAGCCCTACGCCATTTCGGGAAAAGGCGTAGGTTGGCTGTGTCATGGATTCTACCAAAAACGTGCCGGTGACCATGGTGTCGGAATCGTCCGGCAGATACACCACCGGGAACGCCTTACCGGAGCGCAGCACCGCTGCCAGCTGCCGCCAGAGGGCGTTGCCCATGTAATCGTAACTCCATGAGATCATCTGCACATGGCCCCGGACCTCCTGTACCGTCCGGCCGGAGATCATCTGCACGTTAACGGACAATTCTCCGGGATAGCATTGATACTTGTCCCTGCTGGTTTCCGGCAGATAAATGCCGTCAATAATCAACTGTGTCATGCCATTGCCACCTCCGGGTTGCTTCTGGCCGCGTCCCGCAGGTCAGGCAGAAGCCAGCTGGCGATTTGCTGGCCGTTTTGCAGGATAAGGTTGATTGTGTAGCTGCCGCCGGCGCTTCCGGCGCTCTGCGCTGCAAGGCCGTTCACCATCCCAGCCGCCGCATTGTAGACGGTATCCACCGTGGGCGTTGGGATGGCGTTCTGGATCCCGGCTGTGACGCTCTGCATCTGCTTTTCAAATCCCTGCCCAAGACCCAACGCCATGTTCTGGCCGATCCCGGCAAATACCCGGGAGGGCGAGTGGATCCCCAGCACGCCCTTGACCCCGTCCACGAGGCCGCCGACAAAGCCGGAGATCTTTTCTCCGATCCAGCTGGCCATAGCCTTGATGCCTTCCCACAGCCCCCAGACGATGTCCTTGCCGACCTCAATGATGTCCGGCAGGGAATCCAAAAAGGCACTGATGATGGCATCTACCAGCGCCAGCGTGCCCCGGAGCAGTTCCGGCAGATTTTGAGCCAGCCCCTTTACCAGAGATACGATCAACTGAATGCCCAGCTTCAGCACTTCCGGAAGCTTTTCCGTAGCGTATGCCACGAATTTTGTGATCATATCCGGCCCCTGCTTTTTTACGGTTTCCGCAATATTTTTGACCACGTTCTCAATCACCGGCAGCACGTTTTCCGCCACGGTACCAGCAGTCTGGATCAGTTCTTCGGTCAGAGCACCGATATCGGCGTTCTGATCGCCCAGGCCCGTAACAAAATTCTGATATGCCGCCTTCATGGAGTTGATAGAGCCCTCCACGGTGGTGGATGCCTCCAGTGCCGTGGTACCGGTGATCCCCATTTCCGTCTGGACCGTGTGGATGGCGTCCACAATGTCCGCATAGCTTTCGATACTGTAATTGGTGTAGTTGCCTTGCGCGGCATTCAAAGCGTTGGCATCGTCGATCAGCCGCTGCATTTCCTCCTTCGTGCCGCCATAGCCCAGTTTCAGGTTGTCCAGCATGGTGTAGTTTTGCTTGGCAAAGCCCTGATAAGCGTTCTGGATGGACTGCATGTCCGTGCCCATCTTGTTGGCGTTGTCGGACATATCCGTGAGCGCCTGATCCGCCTTTTTAGCCGCCGCCTCCGTGTCGTTGCCCATGGATTGGAGCAGGGACGCGGAGAAGCTGGTCACAGTCTCCATATAGGCGTTGGCGGAAAGGCCTGCCGTTTTGTAGGCGTTCTCCGCGTTTTTGATTACCGTGTCAGCAGAGCTGCCAAACAGCGTTTCCACGCCGCCAACCAGCTGCTCATACTCGCCGTAGCCCTCAATAGCGCCGCTGATGAGAGACTTGATCCCGCTGGCTACCGCCTTGATGCCGGACACGATAGCGCTGCCCAGCAAATTTGCTTTCAGCACATCGCCAAAAACGCTGGTTTTCTGTCCGGCGCCGTCCATGGCATCGCCCACGTTTTCTACGCCGGTCTCCAGCTCGTTGAGCTGCTTTTTCGTGCGGTTTACATCGGTGGTGGCGTTGTTCAAAGCCTGCTGCCACCGCTGCACCTCGCTGCTGTTTTCAGAGTAGTTGGCCTTGGCGTAGTCCAGTGCCTTCTGCATCTCGCCCAAGCGCTGCTGCTGGACTTCCAACTGCCGGTTCAGCACGTCGGACTGCGCCGCCAGCTTTTTCTGACTGTCATTGTCAACGTCAAAAGCGGAGGTCACCGCCTTCATCTCCGTACCAAGAGTTTTAAGCTGCTGTCCCATGGTTCGGAGGGATTCTCTAAATTCCTTTTCGCCGTCAATGCCGATTTTCGGGCCAATATCGACCGCCATCGTCTCACCTCACATTTGGGATAATTTCGTCATCTGTCAAAGTGTGCTTGGGGGCAAAACCCTCCCGCTTGATCTGCTCAATGGCGATATAGTCCAGCAGCTCTCCGAACGGCACATCCAGCGCCTCGGTGTAGGACAGGCCGACGGCCATTCCATACCACAAAAACCACTCCGGCGCTAAGGGGCCGCCGGAGTGGTTTCCGCGTTTTTTCCGGGGTCCGCCTCCACGTGGGTCTCTCTGCCGGAGACTACAGCCTCCGTGATTTTTGTCCGGAGCTGGCCAAAATCGTTCAGATCCATCACGTCCAGCAGTTCATCCGCTGTTAGCGGAGGCGCGGTTTCCAGCCCGTTAATTTTGGCATACCGGGCGCCGCCGTCCATCATGGTCGACAGCAGCCACACCGCCTCATCCAGTGCCTTGAGCGGGTCACCGGCGGAGAGCGCCGTATCAATGTGCTCCACGCCGCCGTAGCGTTCCGTCACTGCCCGGACCACCCGTGCGGAAAAGCACAGCAGGTGTGCCTTTCCGCCGATCTCAATACTGGCCGTTCTCATGCGGCGATCCCCAGCCGCGCCTTGATATAAGCCTCAGCCTGGGCCTCTGTGGTAAAGGTGGCTTCCTTTTTCCAGACGTGAGTGGCGGAATCATCCCGCATGATAGTGCCGGTCAGCTCCGGCGTTTGCCACTCGATGGACTCGCCCTGCGTGGTAGCCGCGTCCTCCGGCACGGAAAACATGACCTTCGGCAGCACCACGCCCCGCCACTTATACGCGCCGTTGACCTTCTTTTTGATGATGAACCCAACGCCCAGATGCGGGGTCACCTGCGCATCATCATAGACCAGCTCCTTTACGGAGGTATCCGTCACGCCATCAATCCCGGTGATAGCCTGCTCCGTCAGGCCCAGAATGGCCTTGCTGACCTCCTGACTCAGATCGGTAGTAGACAGGGTCAGGGTGCCGTTGGCAAAACGACGGTCCGTTTCCGCCAGTCCGTTGTCGCCATAGAGGTTGTTGTCCTCCGTAGTCTCAATGGAGATGTTGGCCTCCGTTGCCTTACCCATTACCGCACCGTCAGAATAGCTCACCACGCCGCCGGCTTCGGCATAGATGGCGTAGTAAGGCTTGCTCAAACCAATGGTTGCCATGTGCGCTCCTTTCTCGCGGTCCGATTCGGACACGCGATTACTTCATAATTTTGTTGATCTCGGACTCTGCCCGCTTTTGCATGGCGGCAAGCGCCTGCTTTTTCACCCGGCTCACAGCCTTGCCTACAAAACGGTTTTTACTCATCCAACTGGTACCGCTTTCAATGGCCCGGGCAACCATCTGATTCGGCTGACCCTGAGGCCAGCGCTTGGAGCGGATGTTGTTATACCCGTCAAAGCCGATTTTGACGTTGTACATTCCATCATTGTCCTTCTGCATGGAAGTGATACCAAGGGTTCCAAGCAGCGCAGCCTTTTGCGTTTTTTTCGGCCCTCGGACCAGGTTCTCCTGCGTACCCCAGCCCTCGTCTGTGGGAACAGTCTGCAATTCTGCTCGGATAGCATCAGCCACAACCTTTGCTCCGTCATGGATGGCAGGGCCGCAGACTTTTTCCACAGTCTCTTTTTCCAGCCGGGTGAGCTTCAGCATGTATTCCTCGCCGCGTTTAAACGTGATGGTTGCCATCAGGTCACCTCCCACACCCACTCATAGTGGATAAAGCCGGTGTCCGCCTCGTACTGGATGGAATTCAGCGTCCAGGAAATACCATAGACGCTGAAGCTTTCGCCCAGCTGCTCAACCCAGGGGTCAAATTCGGACTTGGTAAACAGATCCGTGGTGCCGGTGACGGAGGTCTCCCCGTGACCGTTATCGCCGGGCAGGTCGTGGCTGCCGTCCTCCTGCCACACAAAATAGCGGTCGGATTTGAGCCGGGCGGCGTGGCTCACCGCGTCCGTCACCGCCCGGTGGGCGGCGATCACTCGCTCATACCAGGTGATCATGTGGCACCTCGTATTTCTGCTCGATCCGCAGCAGCGTCAGATCCATGCTTTCCGGGAAAACATCGGTGGTGGCCTGCACCAGATCAATGCGGTACTGCTTGCCGTCCTCCGTCACAGCCACGTCCTGGCTGCTCACGCCGGGGACCCGTGGAACCCGTAGCACCCGCTCGATCTGAGCCTGATTCTGTTTTCCCTCGTAATACCGCTGGATGCCAAGACGCCGCTCCTCGTACCGCAAAGCGGCCTTGAATGTCAAACCCTCCACAGGCTTGTAGCCCGGCGCCGCCGTATCTGCCACGGCATAGACCTTGACCAGTCCGTCGGAATAGGTCTGAGTGACCTCGCTGTCACGGCGAGGGCGATACGGCGCTTTCCATGGCATACGCGCTCACCCGCCTTTCGCTCTGCATACTCAAAATGAGAGATTGATAGTTGTTTTCAAACACGTCCAAAGCGCTGTCTCTGGCGTAGCGGACGTATTCCATCAGCAGCGTCCGGGCGTCTCCATCCGCTGTATAGTCCTGCGGGCTTCCGGCCTTCTTGTTCAGGTACCCCATCCCGGAGGCGATAAGCCCGGATACTTTGGTATCCGTGGCCTCATCGCTCCAGGTGATGTTCAGGTAGTTCTCCACATCGGACAGCAGGCCGGGCGGCAGGCTGTTCCGATCCGCCATCAGCTCTTGGTGACGGTGACCGTGTAGGTCTTCTTGGCGGTGCCGTCAGCGGCGGTCACGTTGACCTTCACCGTGTTGCTGCCGGTCTGCCAGGTGGCAGCGCTGCCGTTGTCGATCTTGCGGTTGTTCACCAGCACCTCGATCTCCGCGCCTGCGTCAGAGGGGACGGCGGTCACGGTGTTGGTGGCGTTGGTGGTCTCCGCCGTGTAGGTCACGGTGTCGGAGGCAAAAGCGGGGGACAGCGCCTGAGAGCCAATAGACAGGGCGCTCAGAGTGGCGTCATCAGAGGGCGCGGTTTCCGTCACCTGCGTAACCTTCCAGGTGGCGGGCTTCAGGTCGGAAATATCCAGCAGCAGGAATGCGTTGTTGTCCAGAGGCATACCGTTGGCGTAACCCTTGATGAGGTAGACCCGCTCGTCTTCCAGGAAGTGGTAGTGGTCGCTGTACTCAATGCGGCCGTTGGGCGCGGTGCCCGCCATAGCCAGATAACGGTTAGAGAGGCCGATCACTGCCTTGCCCCGGCTCAGTGCGGGGGTCTGAATAATGGTCATGGGGTAGGGCATCACATCGTTGCGATAGGTGCCGTCGGGGGCCATCAGCGTAGTGGCGGGCATGACCTTCTGGTAATAGTCCTGCGGGTTGACCAGCATGATCACATCGCGCACACGGCGCGCCTTGCCGTTGGGGTCGGCCGCCATGATGGAGATGAGGTTACCCACGGTGGAGGGGTTCAGGTCGGTGACCTTGACCGCCGCCTTCTCGGGATAGGCGTTGCCGGAACGCACCACGTTGTCGCCTACCTGACGGGTCATGCCGATAGGCTTCTTGTCACCGTCGCCGGTCACGATGCCCGCCTCCATGCCGTTGGCGAATGCCTCGTACATCACTTCGCGCACATAGCGGTCCAGCCACTCGGGGCCAAGATCCAGCATGGCCTTGCACACCGGCAGGAAAGCGGAGAGCTTCAGCAGCTGGGCGGGGATCTTCTTAAAGCCGGAGGTCAGCTCCTTGACGATGTCGTCGCAGAGATCGCCCCACGCCGCCTCCTCGTAGCCGTTGGTGTTCACCATGATCTCCACGGCGCCGCCGGTGGCCCGGAAGTTGATGCGGCTCAGCAGGGGGTGATTGGTCTGGAGATCCTCAAAAACGGAGTCGATCACCGTCTTGGGCAGCACAGCGTCCATGCCGGTCACGGCCTGCCGGGGATCAATGGCCTTCATGGCCTCGCCCAGCTTCTGGTAGTAAGCGTGCTCCTCGCCGGTGAGCTGGTGGACGCCCCGGGCCGTCAGGATACGGCTGTCCATTTCCTGGCGAAGGTCGGCAAGCTGCTGCTCATACTCCTGCTTTACGTCCAGGCCCACACGCTGGAGCATTTCGTCAAAGGCCGCCTGGAAACCGGCAGGGTCATTGTCGGCAACGGCCTTCTGGATGAGGGTGCGGAGCTCCTCGCGGCTCCGGATGTCATTGTTCTGCATAATGTTCTCCTTTCATTTTTAGCCAAACAGGCTCATAATACGGTTTTTCTGCTGGGGTTCGGGCTGAGGCTCCGGGCCTTTCGGATCAGGGGGGCAAGGCGGTTTATGACCAGTGTCCGCCGTCAACTGCCGTAGCTGAGCGGCAAGACTTTTCTGCACGGTGATCCGCTGCTCCAAAGTCAGGTTGGCCTTTTGCAGCAGAGCCGCAGCCTGGGTCATGTCTGCGTCCTTTTCCGCGTAGCGGTCGGCCAATCCCAGTTCCATGCATTGTTCCGCCGTCAGCCAGGTCTCCGCGTCATACATTTCCTTCAGGGTATCCGGGTCCAGTTTGTCACCGGCCTTTTGGAGATAAGCTTCCATCCCCGCCTGATTGATGGTGTCCAGATTGTCTGCGGCCTTTCGCAGCTCAGCTGCGTTTCCGTAAATACCCATGCTCATGTTGTGGATCATCATGAGGGCGTTGCGCGGCATCACCACCGTGTCGCCGGCCATTGCGATGACCGAGGCGATGGAACAGGCAAAGCCGTCCACATACACCGTCTTGTGGGCGCTGTGCCGCTTAAGCTGGTTGTAGATGGCCGTGCCCTCAAATACACTGCCGCCGTAGCTGTTGATGTACACGGCGATCTCCGTCGCCTCCGGATGCTCCGCCAGAGCGTCCCGGAAGGCGTTGGCGCTGGTCTCGCTCTGGATCGTCTCGTCGGTCCACCAGTCATAGCTGTCGCCCTCCACATCTCCGTAGATGTAAAGCTCCAGTGTCTTGGCGTCCTCCGCCCGCTGCTTCAGCGCCCACATCCTCCGGTCCTTCTGCTTGGGATTACTCATTCCCGCTGTCTCCTTTCTGTGCATTCATCTGCTGCGCGGCTTCTTGGATCCGCGCGATGTTCAAAGTCAAAAAGTGCTCGTCGGCCCACGGCTCGTTGATGGTGGCCTGGTTGGCCGCCCGCAGCACATCGTTGACCGAGAAGGCGCCGCTGCCCACCAGCTTTTCCACGTTGGCCGCATTGGCAAACATGTCAAAGTGGAGGATAGCAGAGGAATCGACCCGGACAAAGTTGCCCTGCTTCCAACCGTCAAAGCCATACCGCTTTCGGGTGATTTCCTCTTGGAGCTGATCGCAGATGGGGTCAATACACTGGGTCAGAAAACGACTGTTGGCGTCCGCTGTGCCCTGAACGGTGCCGTTCACCAGCACAGCGGGGATCAGAAAGCCCCGGGCGGTAAAATCGAAAATGTCCTCGATCAGGTTCCGCACGTCCCGGCTGTCGCCCACCTTGCCATCGCCAGACTTGTTAACCTGCTGATAGTCGTAGCCGTCAAACTCCGGGAGCACCGCCGCGCCGCTGTCAAAAAACGGTTTGATCTGCTGCTCGATGATCTTGGCAAAATTTTGCTCAAAATCCTGCGTGCCGGATGCAATCTGATTAACGTGGACCTTCCAGTGCTGCCCACGCTCCCACTGATAGCGGCTCATAGCCGCTGCCACCAGCCGCATGTAGGACTGGCACAGACCGTCCACCACCGGGCGCATGGCGTTGTGGTGGAGCTTTAAGTGCAAAACCTCGTTTTCCCGGAAGGTTTTTTCATAGGAGGTGTCGCCCACCGTCACGTTAATGTACTCATTCATCCGCATCGGCCAGAAGGTGCTTTGCTGCCAGCTGTCCGCCACCATCACAGAATCCATGCCGTCCCGCCGCTTACTGGAAATCACAAGCGCCTCATTGTCCAAAAACAGCTTGGCGATCAGCTTGTGCCAAAAAGCGGAGCTGTTCTGGTTCACGTTGGGCTCCACGTTCCACAGGTAATACTCCTGCTCCTGGATCTCCTCCCGCCCCCGGAAGGTCTTTACCTCGCAGCGGCCCACGGCGTTGGCCACCATGTTCACGCAGGTCCAGAAGGAAAGCTGCCGCGCCTGAAAGTCTTCGGCCGCCGCCAGCAGTTCTTGGCAGGATACCTCCGCCGTGGCGGTTCGCCCGCCCTTTCCCGCCAGCCATTCAAAAAATCTCAATCCCATAGTTCAGCCTTTCTCCGGTCCGATTCGGACCGTTATAGTCTGATGGCCCCTATCGGCGGGGCCGCCAGCGGAGCGCCGGTGCCCAGCAGCGGTTCGATCGTCATGCTGGCCACCAGTGCCATAAAGGGGTCTGTCTTGCGGCTTTTCGCTTCAATTTTGGCGTAGATAAAGTTTCCGGTATCGACTCCCTGCTTCCGTGAGCTGCGGACCCGCTTGGTGTTATTCACGCCCCATCGAAGGTGCGGCTGGTCGCCCCAGTAAAACAGCTCCCGGTCAAAGCATTCCTGGATCACCGGCTCCACCTGCATGATGTCTGATGGCCGCACCAGCTTTACCCGGTTCTTGTCCGCCGCGTCAAAGCCGATGGCGCGCATACTTTCGGAAACCAGCGTCCACCGGTAGTGGTCCATTGCCAGCGCCTTGATGTTGTAGCATCTGGCAGCGTCCTGGATGTATGCCGCGATCAGATCAGGGCTGATGCTTACATCATCCACCGCCGTCAGGTGACCCTCCTTTGACCACGCCCGCCACGGGGCCTTGATCCGCGGCAGGGTTTTGGATTGCAGACAAACCCATGCGTGGTTGATGTCAAACCGGTCTGCGCCTCGCCGGAAGTGGAGGTTGACTGCCGCCCAGTCGCTCAGCTCCGCATAGTCCAGTCCTACCGTGCAGGTCCAGCCATGCAGATCAGGCTGTGGCTTATTGGTTTTGAGGATTTTTTCATAGTCCGTCACGCTGATCTCCTGAAATCCGGCCCGCAAGCCCATCCGCTTTGTCAGGAAATCACCGTTTTGCTCCGGGTGCTCCACCCAGTCCCGGTATTCGTCTGCCGTCTCCTGAAACAGATCCGGCAGATAAAACAGGGATGGATTTGCCATGTACCAGTTCTCCGGGTCATGTACCTGCTCCCGGGTTTCCAGACAGCAGATGAAGGGAAGAAATCCGTTGTCCGGCTCGCTTTCAAATAAGATCCGCCGTCCTCTGGCCAGATAATCGTCCAAAGGCCCGTCATTGACTTCGCCGTTGGATGTAAAGATGCCGACGCGGGGCTGAGCCACCTTGCCCTGACCAGTGATAAACACCTTGATGTTGTTGTAGTTTTCAAACTGGTGGACCTCGTTAAAGATCACCATGCCGGAGCGCATACCGTCCCGTCCCTTGGGGTTATTGGTGCGCCCTTTGACTACGCCCCGGTTTTTCCGCCCCTGCACCAGCTCCTTTGTGTGGTAGTAAAACCGCTTCAGCTTTGCTTCGTTCTTGGGAAGCTCCAGCGTGTTCACCAGATCCAGCACCGGCGTCATGGCCTGCTCCTCGTTGTTGGCACAGATATCTACGTTGTAGCTGCCAACCGGATTGTAGGGAGAGGTGGCGCACATGGAGACAAATGCGATAAAACCGTCCTTTCCCGCGCCACGGCCAACCATGGAAAACAGGGTCTTCCACCGGGGCCGTCCGTCAGCGGTGTAGGTGCACATCCAAAGCGCCGTCAGAAATTGCTCCCACAGAAAAAGCTCTTTATACGGGAAATAGCGGGACAAGCTCAGGTACCGCCGAAGCTGCTCTGTATCCACCCGCAGATCTTCTGTTTCAAAGCACCGCCGGATATGCGCCGCCAGGGCGTGCTGCTCCGGGCAGGCCCGTGGCTTGTCCGCCTCCATCGCCTCCAGATACGCCTGGACCTCCGGCGGCAGCTTACAGCTCATCGTCCATGCCTCCCGGCACGTCCGATTTTGCGGCGGCATCCTTAAAGCCCAGTGCCGTCCATACGGCCAGCATTTGCCGGGCCACCTGAATTTCCAGAGACACGCTGCGGTTTTCCGTAATGCGGCCCCGATCATCCATCACGGAAAGACCGCGCTCAGCCACATCCGTCTGCAATTCCTGCCGCCGCACCCAGAAGTCCAGATACTCGTCCACCTTGTCGGTGTATGCTTTTTCCAAAAGGCCTCTGGCTTCCAGATTATCCAGCATGGACTTTTTCAGTTCCCGGTACTGTTTGGTTTTTCTCCAGTCTTTTGCCTGCTCCATAAGGCTCCTCCTTTCCCGCTTCTTTCCGTCCGGCGCACACGGCGACTCTCGCATGGCAGCCAGAGCCGCCGACAGGAGGATCAAACCCGCTGCGGCGCAAGCGCCGCCGTGCACACCGGTAGCATGTGTCCGAATCGGACCGTGCCGCCCCACCGCGTCTACATCAATACCCCGCGCATCCAGCGCAGGCCTTCGGCGCAGGCAGGGCGGCAGCTCCGGCTCATGACCCGGCCTCCGTGGTAGGGCACGGAGACCGGAAGGGAAGAAAGAGTGAAGCCGGCACAGGGGCCGGGTCACAAACCGGATCGTGTTTTTCCATCAGCCAAAATCAGGCCTGGGCTCTACCGGCCCCTGATAGCTCTAGCTGGACGCCTTCGGCAACCGAATCCCCTTCTGTGCCCTTGAGCCCGGCAGCATGTGTCCAAATCAAACCATCCACTGCTTCTGTGCCCTCGAAACCGGCAGGATCATTTCCGCGCCCGCGTCGCCTGCGCGTCACGGCGCCGCGCACGCCCGTCGGCCCCACTTTTGTCCTGCCTAATATATAAATGAAAAGGGTCTTGTGAATGAAATTCGCCAAAATGCAGGGCAC
>OKRW01000511.1_pt1 | contig 39092 bp, 29 predicted proteins | sample 1601151 | NCBI WGS metagenome assembly OKRW01 (sample SAMEA3541471, study PRJEB24748) | human gut metagenome | biome: human gut; feature: human-associated habitat; material: faeces | place: China | collected 2012 | reverse complement strand
CCCGCCCCGCCGCTTCCTTCCGTCCGCGGCGCAAGGAGATATATTACGCGACCTCTCGCCTGCCGTCAAGAACTTTTTTCAAAAAGTTTTGAGCGGTTTTGAAGTGCCACCGTTTCTACTCTCAATCATGTTGAGTGAAAGAAGAAACCCACGCTCTCCTCAAACGCGGGTTTCTCATTATAGCTATTCGGTTTTACCGCCGCAAGACCTTTTTTACACGAGCTTGATGAACTTTCGTTTGCCAACCTGCAGGACGCAATCCTTCAGCTTCTCGGGCTCAACGTTGTATGCCTTAGGCGCGACCGCATCGCCGTTGAGCTTTACGCCACCGCCGTCGATGAGGCGGCGCGCTTCCCCAACGCTTTGCGCAAGGCCGGCGTCGTGAATGATCTTCGCGAGATAGACGAGTCCCTCTTCGTTGGGAGTGAGGTCGGGCGTGTACTCGGCGATGTCGTCGGGGACGTCATGCTTCTTGAACACGAGGTCGAACTGCTCCTCGGCTGCGTTCGCCTGCTCCTCGTCGTAGTAAGCAGCAACGATGTTGCGAGCGAGGGCGCGCTTTACCTTATTAGGATGGAGCTCGTCGTTAGCCAAGCCGGCCTCGATTTCATCGATTGCCGAGACGGACTCGGTAGATGCAAGACGGTAGTACTTCACCATAAGCTCGTCGGGGATGGACATGACCTTGCCGAACATGTCGGACGGCTCATCGGTGAGGCCGATGTAGTTGCCGTAGCTCTTCGACATCTTCTTCACTCCATCGGTGCCCTCAAGCAGCGGGAGCGTCAGGCACACCTGCGGCTCCATGCCGAGCTTCTCCATAAGCTCGCGACCGGCAAGCAGGTTGAAGAGCTGATCGGTGCCGCCGAGCTCGACGTCAGCCTTGATAACGACGGAGTCGTAAGCCTGCATGACCGGGTACATGAACTCGTGAAGGCTGATTGGCAGGTTCGAGGTGTAGCGGTTATGGAAATCGTCGCGCTCGAGAATGCGGGCGACCGTGAACTGCGCCATGAGCTTCAAGAGCTCTTCCATGTTCAGCGAGAGGATCCATTCGGAGTTGTAGCGAAGCGTCGTCTTCTCGGGGTCGAGGATCTTGAATGCCTGGTTGACGTAGGTTTCCGCGTTCACCTTGATCTGCTCGCGGGAAAGCTGCGGGCGGGTCGAGTTGCGCCCAGACGGGTCGCCGATGAGCGCCGTGCCGTCGCCGATGATGAGCGTGACCTCGTGGCCGAGGTCCTGGAACTGACGCAACTTGCGCAGCGGGACGGCGTGGCCGATATGGATGTCGGGAGCCGTCGGATCGACACCGAGCTTGATGTTGAGGGGTTTGCCGCGCTTGAGCTTTTCAAGCAGAGCGCTTTCCGGCACAATCTGCGCCGTGCCAGAGGAGATGATGTGAAGCTGTTCTTCAGGTGTGAGCATCGAAATGTCCTTCATACAACGGATTTGCACAAGCGATTCTAACACATAGGCCGCATGAGACCCGAATCTATCGAGGGGGCTGCGCAATAAGCGAATGAACGAGCGCCATGGAAGACCGAGCTCATAAAGCGAGGGGGCTTCTCGCCCAAACTCTTCACTGAAGCGAGTGGCGTTTCGCTACAATGCCGCAGTGGAATCTAATCGTCACGGTCGAGGGCTCTTCCTGCCCATCGCCCGACAGGAGAACAACCAGTGCTGAAGTTACATGTGCTCGCAAGCGGAAGCAAAGGCAACGCTGCCATCGTTGAAAACGCCGCAACAGGCGCGGGGGTGCTCATCGATTGCGGAATATGCAAGCGCGATTTCCTCGAGCGATGCGACGAGGCGGGCTTCGACCCCGCCCGAATCGGCGCCGTGCTCATCACCCACGAGCATGGGGACCACACCAAGGGGCTGGGCGTGGTGTTGCGCGGCCTCGCGAAATTAGGCTGCGCACCAACGGTTTACGTAAACCAGGCCTGCATCGACGCGAGCTCCGCGCTGCAGAAGGTCGCAGGCGATTGCGCCATCTTGCCGCTCTCCTCGGGGCAGCGCGCAATCGAGGCCGCCGGCTTGCGCGCCTTCCCTTTCGCAACCAGCCACGATGCTGCCGCTTCCTTCGGCTTTCGCGTCGAGGCGCCCGACGGCGACGCACTGGGTTACATAACGGATTCGGGCATCGTGACGAGTACCGCGCACTCGGCCTTGCGCGACGTGCGCATTTTGGCACTCGAGAGCAACCACGATGAGCGCATGCTGCAAAGCGGCGACTATCCCTACGTCATCAAGCGACGCATCGCCTCGGAATTCGGCCACCTCTCGAACCCGCAGGCAACCGAGGAGCTTGCCGCGCTCATCACCGAATCGCGCGCCGCGGGTCTTCGCACGCCCGAGGCCGTCGTCGCCATGCACATCTCGCAAAACAACAACGACTACGACCTGCCGCGAGCGGCACTCGAGAAAGGACTCGCCATCGCCGAGGGCAATGCGCGCGTCCTTTGCGGCTACCAAGGACGCCTCACGAGCGTGAAATAGCGCCCGGGAAGGAGCTTCCCAGCACTGCGAGGCCGCAGCGTTGCGCATGGGAAGCACCTTCAAATGGTAAGTAGCCTAACTGAGATACAGTTCCCGACCTCTGCCCCAAAGAGACAGAGGCCCCGTCCTATGTCGCGGCGTGCTACTGAACGCCGCGGAACAGATGCCCTGTGGTAGCGCTCGTGATCTTGGCGACCGAGTTTCCGTCGGACTGCGCGATACGCAGCGCGCGAATGGCTCGACCGACAGCCTGCGCCGCCTGCTCGCCGTTCATGAGCGTCGTGTCGACCATAAACGACGTGACGCCCGCCGCCATGAGCTCGGGAAGCGAAGCCACCAGGTCGAGCTCGACGCTGTTGTAAAGGTGGCTGCGACCGAGCGCATCGGTGATGACGGGGAAGTCGAAGTCCTTGCGGTCCTTAAGGTAATGCGGGCTGCGACGGCGACGGCACTCGGCGCAATCCTCGCTGCACGGGCCCTGACTCATGAGCAGGCAGTGCTCGGTGATCATGAGTTCTTGCGCTCCCGAGATGAAGATGCCCAGCTCAACCGGGGTATCGCGGGACAACTCGCGAATCTGGTCGAGAGAGAGCTCGGGAGAGAGCCACACGCGAACGGCACCCATGCGAGCAACCTCGTCGAGCGCAAGCCTGTTCGTGACGGGCAGATGCGGGCCGACCTCGAAGGGAATCCCGATCTCGGCGGCCATCTGCATGGCACCGAGGCTCTCCACGAACACCGGACGCCCCGACGTTGCGTAACGCCACGGGTCGAAATCAAGCTTCGCCTCTCGCGAGAGCCCGACCTCGTCGTGATCGACGACGGGCATGGCAAGAAGGCACTGCTTGGGGTAGCCCGCCTGCTCGACCGTGGCCGTGAGCTGGCCCGCCACCACCGCCTCGCCGCGCCCGTAGTTCAGCGCCGGAACGTACACCATGTGCGCGCCCGTGCGCTTTGCGGCCCTCGCGCACACAGGGTTCGTCGTCCATGCGCCGATGCGGGCGCCGCTTGGACGGACGGCGGGAAGCTCTTCGCGATCCTCGGTACGGGGAAGGCGACGGGCATGGTAGGCGGCCAAGGCTCGCTCGGTCAAATCGTCGAGGGCCTCGGCGCGAACGCGGTGCAGCTGCGAGAACCCGATGCCAACCCCCTCGTCGAGCTCGACGTCGAGCCGCGTAAGAATATAAGGAGTCGAACCAAGGCGATCGATATGAGCGCGCACGTCCTCTTCGGTGACGGCCTTCGTGCGAGCAGGCTCGACCTCGGCCCCGCTCGCCACACCACGAACTTCGACAAGCTCGCCCTGAGACGTGCGGGCAAAGGAGAAGGAGACCTCGAGCGGCTCGCCGATGCGCAGACGAACCGCGCCCTCAACCTCGACGCGCGGCTCGAGGGAGTCATCCTCGAAGGCCTCCTTCGCGCTGCGCACGCGGAACACGCGGTCGCCCGCGCGCACGCCCTTCACGCGCGCATCGAGCTCAATCCGCACGCGGCCCTTCTTGTCGAAGGAGAGGTCGGCTACCGTTTGGGCAGCATGGCCCTTCCCAGTCCAAAACTCGAGGACATCGCCGATTGAGAGCTCGTGCTCAGCGGAGATGGTCGCTATGCCGTTACGTGCCTCGGCCACGCGGCCGATAAAGGCGCCGCGATTGTTCGGGCGCTGATAGCTCATGATGTCGTTCCCACGCTGACCTTCAAGATACGCCGTGGTGAACCCGCGGGAGAACGCCTCCTCGAGCGTGCGGCGCTCGTCCTCGGTCGGACGCGCAGGGGAAACCGTGCCCTCCTGCGCATACACCCGATCGAGCACGCGGCGGTACACCGATACGACGGCCGACACGTAATCGGCCGACTTCATACGGCCCTCGATCTTAAGCGACGCGACGCCGGCTCGCGCCAGATCGGAAAGCAGATCGACCGAGCAGAGGTCCTTCGGCGAGAGCAGATGCTCGCCAGGCGCCGAAAGAGGGTTTCGCTGGGCGGCATTGTGCAGTTCGTAGGGCAAGCGGCACGCCTGCGCGCACAGACCTCGATTGGCGGAGCGACCCCCGATCATGGAGGACATGAGGCACTGGCCGGAATAGCAGATGCACAGCGCGCCATGACCGAACGCCTCCACCTCGACGCCCGCCTCGGCACCCACCTGCGCGAGATGGGCGATTTCCTCCACAGAAAGCTCGCGGGCGAGCGTGACGCGCTTGGCACCCATGCGGGCAGCGGCGCGGATGCCGGCAGCATTGCACGTGTTCATCTGCGTAGAAATATGCAGGCGGATATCGGGGAGCGCGCGGGCTATCTCGCTCGCAAGACCAATGTCCTGGATGATGAGCGCGTCGGCACCTGCGCGCCATGCCTGGCGAGCGCATTCGAGCGCACGGCCCACTTCGCCCGGCAGCACGATGATGTTCAGCGTGACGTAGATCTTCACGCCCCGCAGATGCGCGTAATCGCACGCCTCCTTGAGCGTGGCGATGGTGAAGTTATCGGCCCCGCGGCGCGCGTTGAACGACTCGAGCCCGAGATACACAGCGTCTGCGCCAGCACGCACGGCAGCGTGAAGGGCACTCATGTTGCCCGCGGGCGCCAATAGTTCCATATTCCGCATAAGGTTGGTGTCTCCTCGTCTGAAAGACCAGATGGTCGGTTCATGGTAGTATAGACGAATCATGAGAGTAAGGAGAAAACACCGTGAAATGCGCACCCATGCTCCAGCGTGGGGAGTGCTCGTTGCGGCGTTTTCGCTCGTCCTCGTCGTCGGCTTAGGGGCTTTCGGCGTGGGGCGCGTCGTGGACGCATGGGTCGGCGAGCTGCCCAGCGTGCACGACCCGAACGCCTTCACCTACAGCGCTAAGACGCGCATCTATGCGAACGACCGCACCACCCTTTTGGCCGAGTTTTACCTGCAAGACCAGGAACCCATCGAAAAGGACCAGGTAGGCGACTATGTGCTGGAAGGCACGGTCGCCACGGAGGACACCCGGTTCTACGAGCATGAAGGCGTGGATTACTACGGCATCGGACGCGCGCTCGTGAACAACCTGAAAGGCGGCAGCCTCGAGGGCGCATCCACCATCACGCAGCAACTCGTGCGCAACACGCTCCTCTCGAACGAGGCGAACGACATCTCGTTTCGCCGCAAAGTGCGGGAAGCCGAGCTCGCCATCGAGATGGAGCAGGCGTATTCCAAAGACGACATCCTGCTCATGTACCTGAACACGATCAACTACGGGTCGGGATGCTACGGCATCGAGGCCGCGGCGCAGCACTACTTCTCCAAGAACGCAATCGACCTTACGCTTGCGGAGGCGGCGACGCTTGTGGGCATCCCTCAGTCGCCGACGTACAACAACCCCGAGGACTATCCCGAAAACTGCACGAAGCGTCGCAACGTCGTGCTCGACCGCATGCTCACGCACGGAACGATCACGCAGGAGGAACACGATAGCGCCGTCGAGGAGGATCTTGTCTTAGACGTCGAAGCGCGCGCCGAAGACGGCATCTATGCCTATCCGTATTTCACGAGTTACGTGCGCCAACAGCTCCTCGACCAGCTTTCGTTCGAGGAGGTGTTCGACGGCGGGCTTACGGTCTACACCACGATCGACCCGACGCTTCAGGGCTATGCGGAGGAAGCGGCAGCGGAAGTGTACGACGATATGGCAAGGACCGGCGATAGCGACGTGAGCCTTTCTATGACGTGCATCGACCCGAACACCGGCTACGTGCTCGCCATGATCGGCGGGAAGGATTGGTCGGACAGCCAGTTCAACCTCGCAACGAGCGCGACGGGACGCCAGGCGGGATCGTCGTTCAAGGCGTTCACGCTGGCCGCCGCCATCGAGCAGGGCATCAGCCCGAAAACGGTTATCGACTGCTCCACGGGGTTCGTGAACGCAGCATGGAGCAAGCCCGTCACCAACTATGCGGGTGCGAACTACGGGTACCTTTCCATCGAGCGAATGACCTGGGTCTCCGCCAATACCGGTTTTGCCCGCCTTGTCACCGACCCCGATGGCGTGACGCCGCAGAGCCTGCTCGACATGGCGGCGCGCCTCGGCGTTTCCGGCGACACGAAATACGGCTACGGAGCCTACCCCGCGCTCACGCTCGGCGCCGCGCAGACGAACACGCTGCGCATGGCGAGCGCCTACGGAGCATTCGCGACCGGGGGCATTCGCCACGCCGACACCTGCATCACCCAGGTGATCGCGCAAGACGGCACGACGCTTATCGACAACACGGAGGTGCCGGGCGAACAGGTGCTTTCCCCCGAAGTTGCAGGAGAGGTAACCCGCGTGCTGCAAGGCGTGGTCACCCAGGGAACCGGCCGCGGATCGGCGCTGCCGTCAGGTCAGGTGAGCGCCGGCAAGACGGGCACGTCCCAGGAGCATCGCGACCTGTGGTTCTGCGGCTACACCCCGCAGCTTTCCTGCGCGGTTTGGACGGGCGCCGCGCAGGAACGGGAGATGTGGGAGGCGCCCTGGTGCAAGGACGCCTGGAGAATCTTCATGTCGCTTGCCCTTGACGGTCGCGAGAGGCAGGACTTCCCCACTGCCGCTGAGCCGAACTACGACAGCGCCTTCAACAAGAAGCAGTCGATATACAGTGAAGATGCCGCGAAGGACACCATCGCGCAGCTTTCGGGAGCAAGCTTGGCCGAAGTGCAGGCAGCGTTGGGAAGTAACCTCACCATCGTGGAAACCTACAGCTCCACCGTAGCTGCAGGGTCGATAGTGAAGATCGAGTTCGCGAACGGGGTCTACACCGCCTACGTGTCGATCGGCCCCGACCCGAACGCGGGCGACGAGGGCGGCAGCGCAGGCTCGGGCGAAGAGCCGCCTGGCGGAGGAGAAGACCCTGCGGAGCCACCCGATGACGGCGGGCAACCGGGCGGCGAAGGCGGCGAGCCCGCTCCGTAAGAGACTTTGAGCATCCGCGCAGCAGCCGATGGGTGCGCATGGCTCGATGCAGGCCGTCGCAGCAGACATCCGCCCATGCCTCGATTGGCGGCACCCTACCAGCATAAGCGAGAAACGCGAAGGCGGCGGCCCGCATGATGCAGGTCGCCGCCTTCGCGTTGTGACCAATTCATTTTAAGAATCTGCCGAGCGTTCCCAGAGCGAGCAGTCTCGCTCGCCTTGGCACTCGGAGGAGAGCCGAAGCGCTAGTCCTTACCTGCCGCAGCCTCGTCAGCCGCCTTCAGCTTATCGATACCCGCGTTATAGGCGTCCTGGATTGCCTGCAAACGCGAATCGTAGGTTGACCAATCGAAAGGCTCGGTCGTGGTCGCGCCATCAATCTCCGTGTAAAGCTGGATATAGGAGTTGAGCGCGTCCTTCAGGCTGTTCGCGCCGTCGACATAGCCGGCTGCAACATCCTTCAGCGGCTCGGGCGCCTCAAGGGAAGACAAGTCGTCAAGCACCTTGAACGCGTTGTCCGCCTGGGTGCGCATGGTAACCACGTCACCGCGCGAAACGGCATCGACGAAATCGGAGAGGCGGGAATCGAGGTCGTCCATCTTCTGGTTGACCTGCGTCATGTACTCGCGATTTTCCGATTGCTGCTCGTTTCCCTGAGTGGATGCCTGCTGCATGCAGCCGGAAAGCGCAACAGCGAGCATTGCGCTCACGCAAACGGCGGCAAGCGCGCGGATGAATGAAGATCGGGTCATGTGTTCTCCCATCGATGCGCGACGGGGGGGACCCGCCGCGCGATTGTACGAATCGTGCAAAACTCTACTCTATCGGAACTGGCTCAGTGGTTCCACCTCCGGAATCGCCGCCGGATCCACCTCCGGAATCGCCGCCGGTCGTGCCACCTCCGGAATCGCCGCCACCTGTGCCGCCAGTCGTGCCTCCGCCAGAATCTCCGCCGGTGCCCCCAGTGCCACCGGTCGTGCCGTTACCGCCGTCACCTGTGGTGCCTTGATGGTTCCCCGTGCCGGTCCCGTTTCCGTTCGTTGAATCCCCGTCGGTCTTCTTATCCTTATCCTTGTCCTCATCGTCGGCTGAGCTGTAATAGCCGCCGATGTGGTACGTGGCGTCCTCAAAGTTGGTCTTGTACTGGGGATTGCCCGCCTTCGGGAAATCCTCGGTCGGCTTGCCCTTGAGAACAACGTTCATGAAGTCGGGGAACGTGCTCGCCGCAGACATGCCGCTCGGCACTCGCTGTGCATGACTGTAATCGTTGCGATCGCCGAACCAGATGGCAACGGAAAGCTGCGGGGTGATGCCGCAGAACCAGCTATCCATATAATTCTCCGACGTTCCCGTCTTGCCCGCCGAGACCTGTCCGTTCGAAAGCGCCGCAGCCTTGCCGGTGCCCTTCGTGATGACGCCCTTCATGACCTCGGTGGCCGCATGGGCAACTTCTGCGGAAATGGCTCGCTCGCCCTTTGGTGCCGAGTTGTCCACCACGATGGAGCCGTTGCGGTCGACGATGCGCTCGACGCACTCGGGGTCGTAGTGCGTGCCGCCGTTCGCGATGGTCGCATAGGCGTTCGCCATCTCAAGCGGCGTCACCGACTCAGAGCCGAGCGTGAGCGACCCTGTCGCGGTGAGCGGCGAAGTAATTCCCATGCGCTTGGCGACATCGACGACCTTGTCCGGGCCGATTGAGAGGATGAGGCGCGCGAACGCCGTGTTCGACGAGACCGCGAAGGCGTCTGAGATGCTCTTCGTCCCGTAGTTGGTGTGGTTGATGTTGGCAACCTCCCATCCTGGGAGCTTCGCAGTTGCCGAGGCATCGATCATCGTGCTGGGATCGATACCCTGCTCGATAGCTGCCACCAGGGTGAACGTCTTGAACGACGAGCCGGCCTGCCTGCCTGACCCGCCCGTGCCGGTGGCCATGTTAACCTGCGAGGCGTCGTAATCCTTGCCGCCGACAAGCGCCTTGATGTAACCGTTGTCGGGATCGATTGCCACCATCGCAACCTCATAGTTATCGCCCGCCGCCTGCTCCTTCTCGCGCGCAGCCGCCTCGGCTGCCTCCTGCATGGAGACGTCAAGCGTGGTGTATACCTTCAGCCCGCCCTTGAAAAGCTCGTCCTTGGAGTACGCGCACTTGCCGTTGGCGTTGGTCAGCTGATCGCGCACGTAGCTCGTGAAGTACGGATACGCCTCGATTCCCGTGGTCGACGGCTCGGTCGGATTGAGCACAAGCGGCTCAGCCTGGGCGGCGTCGTGCTCTTCCTGGGTGATGACGCCGTTCGAGAGCATGCGGTCGAGCACCACATTGCGGCGCTTCGTGCAGTTCTCGGGATAGTTAATCGGGTTGTTGTACGTCGGCGACTGGGGAATGCCCACAAGCGTCGCCGCTTCGGCGATGGTGAGCTCGCTTGCGTGCTTCGAGAAGTAGCGCTCCGATGCCGCCTCGATGCCATAGGCGCCCGAGCCGTAGTTGATTGTGTTCAAGTACATGAGCAGGATGTTGTCTTTGGAGTACTGCTCCTCGAGCTTGATCGAGATATACGCCTCACGAACCTTGCGCTTGATCGAGATGTCGTCCATCTCCGAAGAGAGGATTGTGTTGCGCACGAATTGCTGTGTGATGGTGGATGCGCCCTCGAGGTCGCCGCCCATGAGGTTGTTCACCAAGGCGCGGCCGATGCCCCACGGATCGATTGCACCATGGGAGTAGAAGCGCTCGTCCTCCGTAGCAACCGTGCCCTTGAGCGCGTAGTCGCTGATCTCGCTGATTTCGACCGGGTCGCGGTTCTCCAGCTGGAATTCCGCGAGCACCGTCTGGCCGTCGCTCGCGTACACGACCGTCGGCTGCGCGGTGCTGTACGCGTCGGCACTCTTGTAATCGGGGAGGTCGGACAGCCATGACGAGCCGACAGACCAGATACCCCAACAAAGCGAGACGATGAACACGAAGATAACCGCCACTACAGCGATCACCGCCGTCGACGGATGCTTCTTCTTGATATTGGCCCTGCTTTTAATCGCACGTGACGCCACGGGCACCTCCTCGTTAGTCCAAAGTATTGTAGCATCGGCTCGCTTTCCCCTCGAAAGCTCCCCCGTTTTGTCAGCAAATGGGCACAAGAGGCGTCGTTTTGGCCCATGACCTGCGCCTCCCCGTAATACAGAAAGACAAGGGCCGATTTCTCGAACCCCTGCCTTCGTGATAACGTCGCCGATCAGGGCGACGGCGCCCCGTCAGGGGGCTACGCGAGCGATGCCGCGTCGGCCTCGTCGGCGGCGAGCGCCTCTTTCGCCTGGCCGAGCTGCTCTTTCACCGCGGAATTGCCCGTACCGCCGAACGTAGTGCGCGCGGCGACGATGCTCACAAGGTCGAGGCACTTCGTGATGTCCTCCTCGAACAGATCGCTTTCCGCCTTGAAATCCTCGAGCGAGAGGTCCTCCAGGCCGCAGCCTCGCTTGTCGCACAAAAGCACGAGATGGCCCACTATCTCATGCGCACGACGGAACGGAAGGCCCTTCTTCGCCAGGTAGTCGGCCACGTCCGTCGCGGCGAGATAGCCTTTTTTCGCCTGCTCAAGCATGGCGTCGGGGTGAATCTCCATGGTGTCGATCATGCCCGTGGCGCACCGATAGCAATCCTCGAGCGTCTTCGCAGCGTCGATGGCACCTTCCTTGTCCTCCTGCAGGTCCTTGTTGTACGCAAGGGGAAGCGACTTCATCGTGACGAGCAGCGCGACCAAGTCGCCGATCACGCGCCCAGACTTGCCGCGGATGAGCTCGGCGAAGTCGGGGTTTTTCTTCTGCGGCATAATCGAGGAGCCCGTCGAGAACGAGTCGGACAGGGTGACGAAGCCGAACTCCGCCGTCGACCAAAGGATGATTTCCTCGCACAAGCGCGACAGGTGCATGCACGACACGCTGCAGGCATACAGAAGGTCGAGCAGGAAATCGCGGTCGGAGACGGCATCGAGCGAGTTGGGGATCACGCGCGAGAAGCCGAGCGCCTCTGCCGTCATGAAGCGGTCGAGCGGATAGGTGGTGCCAGCGAGGGCCGCGGACCCGAGCGGGTTCGCATCCGCGGCGTCGTATGCCACGCGCAGGCGGTCGAAGTCGCGGTCGAGCATCCACACGTACGCGAGCATATGGTGGGAGAAGAGCACCGGCTGGGCATGCTGCATGTGCGTATAGCCAGGCAAAATGACGTCGAAGTGCTTCTCCGCCTGCGACACAAGCGCCTCGCGCAGCTCAACGTTCGCGGCCATAAGATCGCGTGCCCGCTTCTTGGCGAACAGGCGCGTATCGGTGCAGACTTGGTCGTTGCGGCTACGACCCGTGTGAAGGCGCGCGCCCGCATCGCCAATTTCTGAGGTGAGCACGCTCTCGATGGACATGTGGATATCCTCGTTGTTGATGTCGAACGGGAAGCTTCCCGCCTCGATCTCGCCCTTGATTCGCTCAAGGCCCGCATCGATCTTGTCGGCATCCTCCTGCGAGATGACGCCTTGGTGCGCGAGCATCGCCGCGTGCGCGCGCGAGCCTGCGATGTCCTGCGCGTAGAGCTGCTTGTCGACGGGAAGAGATGCGCCGAAGCGCTGCGTGAACTCGCTCACGCCCTCTTCGAATCTGCCTGACCAAAGTGCCATGGTATGTGCCCTTTCAATCGGTGAGAATGATCACGTAAATGCCCTCGAGCCTTAGGGGGCCGTCCGGGTTTGGCGTCCGACAACCCTCAGTCGCTCAGACAGTCCTCGCTTCGCTGCGGGATCGAGCTTCCAGGGTCTGTCCGAGCTCGGTGTCCGACAACCCTCAGTCGCTCAGACAGTCCTCGCTTCGCTGCGGAACTCGCTTTGTGAGGGCCGTCGGACACCGAGCTCTGCGTTTCGGAATTTGAGCACGCCCGCACCGCCTCGACTTGCGTTAATCATTACGAGAAGGGCGCCCTTTTGTGAGCGCCCTTGGGTGGTTCGCTTCTGAAGACAACGCTCGCTTCGGCCCTGTTCAACCTGCACGATGTTGAAATTTGCAGGTCGAGTAAGAGTCAGCGCGCGACGCTCTGGCGAGTGCAGATGGCGCGAAAGGCTGAGGAAGCGGACTTAAGGTACGCGACCAAACCTTGGAGCGCCAGCTGTGCCGCCAAAACGCCGCGCGGCGTCGGCTCGTTTCGCTGGTCGGAAGACCGGCGAAACCCCCTTTACCCGCGGTGCTTCTCTGCCCAGACCTTTCCGAAGAGGCTGTAGATGTTGATAAAGCCCTTCGCAGATTTGTGGTCGAAGGTGTCGCCCTCGTCGTAGGTGGCGAGCTCCTTGGTGTAGAGCGAGTAATCGCTCTTGGAGCCCGTGACCGTGCAGGCGCCCTTGTAGAAGGACAGGCGCACCGTGCCCGTGACGTTGACCTGCGTCGTTGCGAGGAACGCATCCAGACTGGCCTTCAGCGGGGCGTACCATTTGCCGTTGTAGACCTGGTCGGCCCACTCGTGTTCCACATGGAGCTTGTAGTGGAGCACGTCGCGCTCGAGGCAGATGTCCTCAAGCGCCTTGTGCGCCTTGATGATGGCGAGCGCGCCTGGAGCCTCGTAGCATTCGCGGCTCTTCACGCCGACGAGGCGGTTCTCCACCATGTCGAGGCGGCCGAAGCCGTTCGCGCCGGAGATCTTGTTCATCTCGAGAATAATGTCGAGGTAGCTCATCTCCTTGCCATCGATCGCGCAGGGGACGCCGTCCTTAAAGGAAATCTCCACGACGGTCGGGGTATCGGGAGCCTTCTCGGGATCGGTGGTCATCGTGTAGATGTCCGCCGGCGGCTCGTTCCAGGGGTCTTCCAGAACACCGCACTCAATGGCGCGGCCCCACAGGTTGTCATCGATCGAATAGGGCGACTTCTTGGTGGTGGGAACTTCCACCCCGTGCGCCGCTGCCCAATCCATCTCCTGCGGACGGGTCTTCAAATCCCACTCGCGAACAGGGGCGATGATTTCCAGCGACGGATCGAGCATCATGATGGACGCCTCGAAGCGCACCTGGTCATTACCCTTGCCGGTGCAGCCGTGCGCCACGTACTTCGCGCCGAACTCGTGCGCGATCTCGACGAGATGCTTCGCAATCAGCGGGCGCGAGAGAGCGGACACGAGCGGGTACTTGTTCTCGTAGAGCGCGTTCGCGGCAAGCGCAGGAGTAAGGTATTCCTTGGCGAATTCCTCGCGCATGTCAACCACGCGGCACTCGATGGCGCCGGTGCGCAGGGCCTTGTCGTGAATCTTCTCGAGACCGTCGTGCTCCTGTCCGACGTCGCCAACGACGGCGATGACGTCGAGCCCGCGCTCCTCCTGCATCCACTTGATGCACACCGACGTATCAAGGCCACCGGAGTAGGCCAAGACAACCCTGTCCCTCTGTTCGCTCATTTTTGTATCCTTTCCCAGCTCAAAACTGTTTTAACCACGGTAAACCAAATGCACCCTGAGCATTTGGCGAACTATAAAATCCCACCAAGTTTCTCGATTAACGCATCGACGTCTGCCCTGCTGCACACGAGCGGCGGCAGGAAGCGCAGCGTGTGCGCGCCCGTCGCATTGAGCAGAAGCCCTGCGGAAAGCCCGTCGAGCACGACGTCAGGAGCTCCCTTGCCGTCCTCTGCGAGGTCGGCCGCCAGCATGAGGCCCATGCCGCGCACCTCGGTGACCTGGGGAAGCGCGGAAAGCTGCTCGCGCAGGTATGCACCCACCTCGATTGCGTTCGCAGCGAGGTTCTCCTTTTGAATCTCGCTCAGTGTCGCCTCTGCCGCCGCCACCGCGAGGTTGGACCCGCCGAAGGTGGAGCCGTGATCGCCTGGTTTGAAGGCAGCCGCTACTTCCCCGCGCGCGGCGCACATGCCGCAGGGGAAGCCCGACGCCACACCCTTCGCGATGGAGACGATATCGGGCACAACGTCGTAGTTCTGGAAGCCGAAGGGCTTGCCGGTGCGGTAGATGCCGCACTGCACCTCATCGCAGATCATGAGCGCGTGGCGCTCGGCAGTGAGGCGACGAACCGCTTCCATGAACTCGGGGCTGCAGGGATGCACGCCGGATTCGCCCTGGATGGGCTCGAGCATGACAGCGCAGATGGAGTCGCCCTGCGCCTCGAACAGCGCCTCGAGCGCCGCGATGTCGTTTTGCGGCGTGGGCGTGAAGCCGTCGGGCAGCGGCTGGAACAGTTCTTGCTTGGCCGGCTGCGCGGTCGCGGCGAGCGTGGCGAGCGTACGGCCGTGGAAGCTCTTCTTCACCGTGACGATCACACGCGGAGCCGCCTCCCCGTCGCCGCCTTCGGCCTCAACGCGACGGCGCGCGTAGGCGCGGGCGAGCTTGATGGCGCACTCGTTCGCCTCGGCGCCCGAGTTCGCGAAGAACGTCTGCCAGGGCGCCTGGTCGGCGGCGGGCACGTCCTCGTTCAGAGCGTCGGAGAGCAGCTTGCCCACCTGCCCGCGATGCTCGATGTAATAGTAGTTGCTCACGTGGATGAGCGTGGACGCCTGTTCGGTAATCGCGCGCACGACGGCAGGGTGGCAATGCCCCAAGCTCACCGCGCCGATTCCTGCGATGAAGTCGAGGTACTCCTTGCCAGCATCGTCGCGAACGACCATACCTTCGCCTTCCACCAGCTCGACCGGCTTACGGCCGAACGTGTGCATGACGTAGGTTTCCTCCAGCTGCTGCTGTTCAGCAAGACTCATTGTTTCTCCTTCTCACAAAGGCGGCGAAGCGACCGCCCACGTTACACCAGTTTGCTCGCGAAGCTGCCCTCGCGCGTGGAGTCGAACGCCGCGTCCCCGTCGGGCGGGACGATCATGGTGCCGACGCCCTTGTCGGTAAGCATCTCGAGCAGAAGCGCATGCGGCGTGGTGCCGTTTAAGATATGCGCGCGGTGCACGCCCGCGTCAAGCGCGCGGATGCAGGATCGCAGCTTCGGAATCATGCCCGTCGAGACCTGCTTTTTGTCCACCATCTCGCGGACTTCATCAAGCGAGATACGCGAGATGAGCGTCGACTTGTCGTCGAAGTCGCGGTAGAGGCCGTCGACGTCGGTCAAGAAGAACACCTTGTGCGCGCCTATGGCTGCTGCCACATGGCCCGCCACCACGTCGGCGTTCACGTTGAAGAAGCCGCTGCCCGGCTCTTCCCCGATGCCAACCGACGCGAGAACGGGAATGTAGTTCGCCGACACGAGGTCTTCGAGAAGCTGCGAGTTGATGCGCACAACGCGCCCGACGCGCCCGAGCTGCTTGCTCGCCTGCTCAGCGATGATCGTGGCCCCGTCGGCACCCGAAAGGCCCACCGCGACCCGGCCATGCTCGTTCATCGCCTCGACAAGCTCCTGGTTCACCTGGCCGGCAAGCACCGAGCGCACCACTTTCATGGCCGCATCGGTGGTCACGCGCTGGCCGTCGATGAACTTCACGGGCATGTCGAAGCGCTTCATGGCCTCGGAGATGGCGAGCCCGCCGCCGTGCACGATCACCGGGTTCACGCCGATGATCTTCAGAAGCACGATGTCAGCCATGACCTCGGCGCGCAGCTGCTCGTCGACCATGGCAGAACCGCCGTACTTGATGACAATGGTCTTACCGGTGATGTTTTTGATCCACGGCATCGCCTCGGCGAGCACTTCGCCTGTGATGGTGTCGACCCCGTTCGGTCTGCTGTCCTTATCGTAGTTCATGGCAGTTAGGTCCTGTAATCTCCGTTGATGGTTACGTAATCATGCGAGAAGTCGCATGTCCACATAGTGGTTTCGCACGTGCCGGCGCCGAGGTTCACATCGATCGCGATCTCCGGCGCCTCGAAACGTCGCAGCGCCTCCTCCTCGTCGAAGGCGACGGTGAGCCCGCCGCGGCAAACGGGCATGCCCATGATGTCGATGGACACATCCTCCTGACGAAACGCCGCGCCCGAGCGCCCCGCAGCTGCGGCGATGCGGCCCCAGTTCGCGTCGTGGCCGTAAATGGCCGTCTTCACGAGCGGCGAGTTCGCGATGGTGCGCGCAGCCGCGTCGGCGTCGGCGTCGGTGGCGGCGCCCGCGACATGCACGGTCACAAGCCTCGTGGCGCCCTCGCCGTCGGCGGCCATCATGCGCGCGAGGTTCGTGCACACTTCCTTATATGCGGCGGCGAGCGCACGGTAGGCGGGAGTTCCCGGCTCGATGGGAGCCGCACCCGGAGCCGCAGCCCCGCTCGCGAGCGTGACGCAGGTGTCGTTGGTCGAGGTGTCCGAGTCGACGGTAATCTTGTTGAAGCTCACGCCCACAGCGTCGCGCAGGATCTGCGAGAGATGCGCTGCGGCGATGGAGGCGTCGGTCGTGACGATGGCGATCATGGTGGCCATGTTCGGCATGATCATGCCCGAGCCCTTCGACATGCCGCCGACGGTGAATGTGACGCCGTCGAAGCCCAGTTCGTCGCCTAAAAAGCTGACCGCGTATTCCTTCGGGTGCGTGTCGGTGGTCATGATTGCGCGCGCGGCTGAGGCCCCGCCTTCGCGGCTTGCCTCGGCGAGCGCTTGGGGAACGCCCGTCTTGAAGGGGTCGAGGGGAAGATGCTGCCCGATGACGCCGGTCGACGCGACGAGCACCTCCTCATCGGTGCAGCCCACGGCGTCGGCGGTGATGCGCGCCATCTCGCGGGCATGTTCGAGTCCGGGGACGCCCGTCGCGGCGTTCGCGATGCCGGAGTTCACCACCACGGCGCGCGCGGTGCCATAGCTCGGGGCACCCGTACCGCCATCGGAGAGATGCTCCCTCGAGATGATGACGGGCGCGGAGCAGAAGATGTTCTTCGTGAACGTGCCCGCTGCCGCGCAAGGCTCGTCCGCGACGACGAGCGCGAGGTCGCGACGCTCAGGTTCCTTACGGAAACCCGCATGGATGCCGGCGGCCTTGAAGCCAAGGGCGCTCGTGACGCCCCCGCCCTCGATCTGGGTGAATGCTGTCATGTCGGTTCCTTCCATCGGGTTTTACACCCCCACGGCAAGCGAGGTGAGGCCTTCGGTCTGATCGAGGCCGAAAATGATGTTCGCGCACTGGACGGCCTGGCCGGCAGCGCCCTTCCCCAGGTTGTCGATCACACCGATCGCGATAATCATGCGAGCTTCCGCGTGATAGGCGACGCCCACCTGCGCGCGCGCCGTACCGGCGACCGATGCGGTCTTGGGAAGCGAGCCTGCGGGAAGCGCCTCGACGAGCGGGGAATTCGCGTAGAAGCGCTGCTGGATGGCGGCAAGCTCTTCGGGGTCGGGAGCGGCGGCGCCCTTCGCGAGCGGCAGCTTCACCGTGGAGAGCAAGCCGCGGTTCATGGAAACGAGATGCGGCGTGAACACGAGCTTGCCGGGGGCGAGCCCCAGGATTTGCGAGATTTCCGGCGTGTGACGATGCGTTCCCACCCCGTAGGCTTCGACGCTTTCGTTCGCGAAACAGAAGTGCGTGCGCTCGGTGGCCTTCTTGCCCGCGCCGGTGATGCCCGAGAGCGCGTCGACGATGACGGTGGCGCCCTCTTCGACGAGCCCGGCGCGCAAAAAAGGCGCAGCGGCAAGCGAGGTCGCCGTGGGATAGCAGCCCGCGCAGGCCACGAGCACGGCTTCCCCTGCCGCTCGACGCGCCGCGGCAGAGGCGAGCTCGTCGCCCGTGAGCTCAGGCAGACCGAAGGCAGCCTTTGCGAGAAGGTCGGCGGAAGTGTGCGCCACCTTGTACCACTTCTCGTAGATTGCGGGGTCTTTCAAGCGGTAGTCAGCGGACAGGTCAATGACCGTGGTGCCCGCGGCGATGAGTTCTGGCGTCATCGCGAGGGACGCCGTGTGAGGGACGGCGAGGAAGGCCACGTCGAGGTCGGCAAGCACGCTCTTATCGTGCTTGGAGAAGACGAGGTCGCTCGCACCCGCGAACGCGGGGTACACCTCGGCGAGCGCGCGCCCGGCGAGCGCATCGGAGGTGATCGCACACAGCTCGAAGCTCGGGTGCCTCAGCAAAAGGCGCGTGAGTTCCGCACCTGCGAAGCCAGCGGCCCCAACGATACCGGCTTTAATCTTCATAATGTTGATTCCTTATCGAATTGGTTCCCGCGCCTGCAGATATGTGAACAACGAGCCTAGCCGTCAGCGATGCTAGCTGCGGCGATGCACGCGATACGCATAGAGCGAAGCGCACGGACAATAGTAATGAAAGGGGGGTTCCCGTCCAAAGAGGACGCGAAAAAGTTACAGAGAAGAAACGCGCGAAGCGGCACGGCGCGAGGCTTTGCCGTCGCGCAAAGGACGTCGTCGGGACATGACAGCAAAAGAAGCGGCGAGCGCCTTGCTATTCAGAATGCCCAAGTTCACGATTCGTCCTCGTTTTCGATACATGCCCAATTCTGTCGCCGCAACGTGCTACGATGTGCGGCGAAATTATTTTATACAAACCCGCTGGGGTTTGCACCACTTTTTTAGGCCAAGGAGCCAAACCATGAATGAACAGGCCAGTGACCAGGCATCAGACGCGCAAAATTCCCCCGCGAACGGTATGGAGATGTACGATCGCAACGTCGACGCGATCGCGGCGTTCATCGAAAGCGGGTGCATAGCTGACGAAGGCGCGCTCGGCATCGAACTCGAGCACATCATCGTTCGCGAGGACGGCTCGCCAGTGAACTACTCGGGCGAAGGCGGCATCCAGAGCGCGCTCGAGGTGCTGCGCGCCGATTACCCACAAGCAACCTACGACGCTGAGGGCGACCTTTTGGGCGTAGCGCGCCCCGGCGAGGCGGTGACCATCGAACCTGCCGCTCAGGTGGAACTTTCCGCAGGTCCTTTTCATGAACTGGCCAGCGCGAAGGCGTGCTTCGAGCAATTCGAAAAGAAGCTTTGCAGCGTGCTCGCGCCGAAGCACGGGAAGCTCGCGAAGGCGGGCTATCATCCCACGGCGCGCGCGACGAGCCTGGAGCTTATCCCCAAGCAGCGCTACGAGTACATGAATCGCTACCTCGGTGCCGTAAGCCCCTTCGGCCCCTGTATGATGCGAGGAAGCGCATCGACGCAGGTGAGCATCGACTACACGAGCGCCGATGACTGCGTGCGCAAGTATCGCGTCGCGAGCGCGCTCTCGCCGATCTTGTCGCTTATCTGTGACAACTCCCCCATCTTCGAAGGTGCGCCGCGCACTCACCGCATGGTGCGCACCGAGATTTGGCAGCACTGCGATCCCGAGCGCTGCGGCATCGTGCCGGGCGCTGTCGAGGGCTCGTTCACGCTGCGCGATTATGCGCGCTGGGTCTACGACACGCCGGCGATTCTCGTGCCCGACGGGCAAGGCGGCTGGCGCGAGGATTCCCGCCGCTTCAGCGAGATTTATGCTGAGCGTCCCATGAGCCGCGCCGAGGTCGAGCACGCGCTGTCGATGGTATTTCCCGACGTGCGGCTAAAGACTTACCTCGAGATTCGCCCCGCCGATGCGATGCCCGTGCCTTACGTTGTCGCATACGCCGCACTTGTGAAGGGCATTTTTTACTGCGAGGAGAGCTTGGCGCATGCGGAGAGGCTTTTCGAGGGCATCGCGGCAAACGACATCGAGCAAGCGAAGAACTCGCTGCAGGAACGAGGCTATGCGGGCGAGATCTACGGCAGGTCGGCCGCCGAGTTCGCCGACGAAGTGATAGCCGCCGCACGAGCTGGGCTTTCCGACAACGAGCGAGGTTTTCTCGAGCCGCTCGAGAAACTCGTCACCGCGCGAACGACGCTCGCCGATCGGGAATAGCACAATGCATAGCGAGGCTCGGGAATCAGGCGCAGCGGCCGGTGGCCTTGGCCGCGCACTTCGGATAGACTGACAGCTAACGCTTTTCAGACCGAGAGGAGATGTGCTTCATGAGCAATGAAGGCAAAAAAGTGAAAACCCACTACAAAGGCACGCTCGACGACGGCACGCAGTTCGATTCGTCCTACGATCGCGGCGAGCCGCTCGAGTTCACCTGCATGGCAGGCCAGATGATCCCCGGCTTCGACAAGGCTGTGCGCGACATGGAGGTTGGTGAGACCAAGACGGTTCGCCTCGAACCCGCCGAGGCATACGGCGAGCACAACCCAGCGCTCGTGCAGAAGATGCCGCGCTCGAATGTCCCCAATGCCGATCAGCTGCCTATAGGACAGACCATCTACCTGCGCTCGGGCAGTTCGGCGCCCTTCCCCGCACGCGTCGTGGAAGTGACCGACGACTCCGTTAGTTTCGACATGAATCACGAGTTGGCAGGCCAGGCGCTCACCTTCGAGATCACCCTGGTGGAAGTCGCGGATTAGCCGCCGCACACATCGCGAGCCCGAAAGCCCCGCATCCATCCGCTTTTGCGAAGGACGCGGGGCTTTCTCATTTTATGTAGTCCCTAACTGTAACCTTGAGCAAGGCGCCACGAGGCGCGCATTCCCGTCCATCTGCCCGACGGCCTCACCCTCACGTGAGCCGGACGCGTCTACTTGATGCGAGATTGCAAATCGCCGATTTTCGTCTTCGCCCTGGAATAATGATAGGCGCCGATGCCGACGAAGCCGGCCGCTACAACCGCAATCGCATAAGTGACTACGCTCGCCGCAACCGTCTCGGGGTCGAAGATCCCGTTCGCTACCAGAACCTGGCGAATGATCAGGAACAGCACAAAGATGATGATGCCGCCAGCCGTCTGCATGAAACCGCGCGTTTTCTTTTGCTCGAGCTCGGCGATTTCCTCGCGGAGCTTGCGCTCCTTCTTGCTCATTCCCTTTGCCATTTCCCACTCCTTACAGCGCCGCATGCGACGCGCGCGAACTCTAAAAAACCAATGCCATCCAGTATAGGGCAAGCTCTCGAAAAAAAGCGGGCTTCCCTCCATACGAGGAAAGCCCGTCAAGGTGAAACGCAAAGCAAGACGCGTTGCGAAACATGCGGCTCGCAACGCGAGTTCGCGATACGCACGACGCGCAGCCGTCGTACGAAAAGCGGTCGCTTAAGCCCTCACCGCCGCGGTCATACCCGCAGGCACGCCGCTGTCCTTGGTGGCGTCGTAGCCCTCGAGCTCTTCCTTGTCGAGCTTCTTCACCATGGAGGCGTCGTAGCCGAGCTCCTTAAGCGAGTTCAGCGCCTTCTCGGCATGAACCTGCTCGAGCGGCTTGCGACCGAACGTCCAGTTATAGATGAAGAAGGTGAACAGCGCGGTGATGGCAAGGCCGGCGACCGCAAGCAAGAACGATCCCAGGTGCACGCCGGCGCCTGCGAGGTTGCCCGCAGCGAGCTCGATGCCCACGTTGAACATATTGTAGCCACCGACCGTGATCATGACGGAGAAGCCCTCGCCGGAGAAGTTGGCAAGCGCACCGGAGATTCCGAAGGGCGCGAAGATTGCGCCCAACATCCATGCCGTGATCAGGATGTGGAGCGGGGTGACCTTCTTGGTGACCTTCTTCAGGCACACGAACAGAATCTGGAAGAGCGCAGCAAGCAGGCCGCCCACGAGGAACGCGTACACAAACAGCATGCCGCCCTCGGTCTTTGCGACGCCGAGGTTGTTATTGAACCCGACCGTGCCGCAGATCCAGCCAATCACGATGCAGATGGCGGCGAACAGCACGTTGAACCACACGACGAACCACACGCAATTCCAGATGCACTTGCCCATCTTCTCGTTGTTCTTCGTCCAGGGACCCACGGCCTTCATGCCGACCGCCATCGCGAAGCCGGAGAACGGGAGCAGCGCGCCGAACGTTGCCCATTCCTCGACGTACTGGTAGCACGCAAGGCCGCCCAGGATGCAGCCGATCACGCCCATGCTGATAAGCGTGGCACCGCCCATGAAAAACGCCATCGGCGTGCCTACGAGCACGGTCTGCCAGAACGTGAGGATCGCCTGGGCGATGAGCGCGAAGGTGCCGCCCACCAGGAAGCTGTAGATAACTGTCTTGTATGGTTTCATGACCATCCCCTTCAACTATTCTTTTGATTCCACATCGCGCGAATGCGCAAAAACAGACACGCTTTCCCTCAAAAGCGTGAACATGCGCACGATAGACTACCCGAAAGCGCGCAATCGACCTCAACCCGCAGGGTCGAATCGACGGGTTGACTTGGCCATGCGTTCCTGCGGCGAGAGGACGAATTTGCCCCGGGAGCATGAGAAAGGGACTGGACAGATAAGCGAATGGGGAACGCGAAAGAAAAGCGGACGCGCCTCCTACCCGGGCGGCTTCCCTGCACGCGCAAAGGGGGCCGGTGGCGTGATAGCCGTCGACCCCCTTGTTGCGCAAACGCCGTCTCGCGTCTGTTGGACGCGGCAGCGTCTTTAATTTCCTGCAGCCCTTGAGGCTTGGTATTCCTCCACGAGCTTCTTCGTGACGTCGGCAGGCGCCTGCTCGTAGCCGTTGAGCTGGATGCTGTACGAGCCCGAGCCGCGCGTGATCGAGCGCAAATCCTTCGTGTACTTCACGATCTCGGCGTAGGGCACGCGCACGATGATCACCGTCTCGCCCTCGTCGTTGGAGTCGGTGCCGACGATGCGGCCGCGGCGCGTGGAGATATCGCCCATAACCGGACCCGCATAGTCCTCGCCCACCGTGATCTCCATGTCGGCCATCGGCTCAAGCAGCACAGGGTCGGCCTGGTCGCACGCGGCGCGGAAACCGATGCGCGCGGCGGTCTTGAACGCCATCTCGTTGGAGTCGACGGAATGATAGCTGCCGTCGAACACGGCGACCTTGATGTCGACCATCGGGTAACCAGCGAGCACGCCTTCCTTCATGGTCTCCTGCACGCCCTTGTCGACCGCGGGAATAAGGCCGCCGGGGATAGCGCCGCCCTTGATCTCGTCGACGAACTCGTAGCCCGCCCCCGGGTTCGGGGAGATGCGCAACCAGCAGTCGCCGAACTGCCCGGCACCGCCCGTCTGCTTCTTGTGACGGCCCTCGGCCTCGGCGGTCTTGCGGATGGTTTCGCGATACGGGATGCGCACCGGCACGAGGCGAACATCGACGCCCGTCTGCTCCTTGCAGCGGGAAATGAGCATGTCAACCTGTGTGTCGCCCATCGCGGTGAGCACGGTCTGATGCGTTTCCTCGTTGCGCTGGATATGGATTGACGGGTCATTTTCCGCCGCACGGGCAAGGAATGTCCCGAGCTTGTCCTCTTCCTTCTTGTTGACGGCCTCGATCGCAACCGGGTACTGCGGCACCGGCAGCGGCAGCGGATCGACGGCGATCTCGCCGGTAAGGGAAATCGTGTCGCCCGTACGCGTCTCGGCAAGCTTCGGCACGATGATGATGTCGCCCGCCTTCGCACTCTTCACGTCAGTAGCCTCCTTGCCCATCATGACATAGAGATGGCCCAGGCGCTCCTTCTTGCCCGTGCGCGCATTGATAAGCTCCATGCCGGGCTCGAGCACGCCCGAGAGCACCTTAAGGAAGCTCAAGCGGCCCACGAACGGGTCGGAGAGCGTCTTGAAGGCGAAGGCCGCGGGGCGGTTCGTCTCGTCGATGGGGATGGAGGTGCCGTCAGCCATCTGGAAGCGGCCGTGGCTCCTTGGGTGCGGAAAGTAGGTGCAGATGTCTTCCATAAGCCCCTGAATACCCTGCTTGATGATGGTGGAGCCCACGAACACGGGGATGAACAGCTCCTGCGCGATGGCCTTGTCGAGCAGCGACTCGAGCTCGTCTTGCGTGAGCTGCTCCTCGCCTTCGAGATACTTCATCATAAGCTCGTCGTCGGCCTCGGCCACGAGGTCGCACAGCTTGTCGCGGGCCGCCTGCGCAGCATCGGCGAACTCGGCGGGAATGGGCTCGATGCGCTCGGAGTCGTCGCCCTCGCCGAAATAGCGGGCTTCCATGCGGATGATGTCGATGACGCCCTTGAAGTCAGCGTCTTGCCCGATGGGGATGGTGACCGGGCCCAAACGCGAGCCAAAACGCGCGTGGAGCGTCGCCATGGCCATGTCGAAGTCGGCATGCTCGCGGTCGATATGGTTGATGAACACGGCTCGTGAAAGGCGCATTCCCTCGGCCTCGCGCCACAGCTTGGTGGTCATGACCTGTGGGCCTGCAACGGCGTCGACCACGAACAGCGCCATTTCAGCAGCTTGCATGGTGGACAGCGTGTCACAGATGAAGTCGGGGTGGCCCGAAGTGTCGAGCACATTGATCTTGTAGTCCTTGTACGGGATGGGGGCGATCGAGGTGCCGATCGTGAACTTGCGCTTGATTTCCTCGGCGTCGTAGTCGAGATAAGACTTGCCGTCGTGTGTCGTACCCATGCGCGGGGTCTTGCCGGAGACGTAGAGCATCGCCTCAGCGAGCGAAGTCTTCCCCGCGCCGTCTTGACCCACCAGGACGACATTGCGCACGTGCTCAGTGGCAGGAGCTGCCATTTTGACCACCAACCTTTCGTTGCGTGGCCGCGCCCGAAAGAGCATCTTTGAGGCACAACCACTTTTAGTCTTGCACACACAAAGAACCGCTTGGTCAAGCCGACTTCGGCTTGCGTTGTAACCAGTGTAACGTACTTTCGCCCTTTTTCATCCGCTTGCCCCAAGATTTGCCCCGCACTTTGGAAAGCACTTGCATTTCATGGGGAAATGCGCGTTACACGCCCCCGCGTGAAGCCATAGGGGAAGGCGGGGAAAGGGGCGAGGGAGAAGCGGCGCAGCGGGACGGGAGCAAGCAAAAGATGATCTACCTGTTAGCAAACAATCATAGGGGAAGAGAAGATGAGCGCAACGGGACGGGGGTCGGGCAGGGGCTGCGAACGATAGAGCGACTCTCCCCATCCGAGACGAGGCTCGCGGGCGAGACGGGTGCCGGGTGATTTGACGAGAATGGGACGGAGTAATCTGCGACACATTAAGTGAGACGGATCGCCCGGCTTCCGTCCCACCAAACCCCTGCCCCCCTACTCTGCTGGCTTCATGCGGACAGATTCACGTTACTTGTCTCTAGCACCAGGCGCCCATGCCGCGTTCGGGCACCTCCCCCTCGCCGCGTCGCCTCGAAAGGTCCCTCCAGACATGGTTGGGGCGGAAGTAGTGTGATTCGTTCCGCTGAAGCGATGCGCGTTGTGGCGGTGGGGGTGCGCCCCGAAAAATACACGCGCAGAGGCGAATCCCGGCACAAAAACCGAGCTGTCCCACAAAATGAACGAGGCGTGGAAGTCAAGCCTGGCTTGGGAGATTCTCCGACCTGGGGTTTTCCCATCGGAGAGCATTATCGCCCGAAGCCAACCGCCCGTTTCGGCGGTTTCTCTGTGGGACAGCTCGGTTTTTGTGCCAGAATCCGTCTTTTCGCATGCACTTTTTGGAACAGCTCGGTTTTTGTGCCACCGCGCCACCATCTTCCCAAGCACCGCCGGCAACGCCGAAGACGCCGTATAGCCCACCTCGAGGTTAGTCGGGCGTAGACCGAACATGGGCTAGAACGAGACCGGCTTCTTGGTTTTGCGACTACCCTTCTTTAAAGGCGAATAAACGAGCCCGTGGCCATCCTGGAAGCCGACAGGCAGCCCAACGTGTCTCAAAGCCTCACAAAGCGGCTCCATGCTCGCATGATATCCATCGATGCCACCCGTCGACGCCTTCGCACTCCCACGAATAAAGGTCATGCGCCACGCGTTGCCACCTAGGCGCCAGCCCTTGCGGTCGTAGTCCCGCTTCCAATTGCAGATGCAGACATCGCCGAAAGCTTCCTTCAAAGTCGCAACCTTGGATGGGGCCAAATGGGCAATGGGCTCGACGGGGCCGACATAGCCCCGCTCCAGCCATACCGAGGTCTCTTCGCCCTCCATTACAACCCATATGGTGCGGTGCTCTTTCAGCGGAGTGTCCTCCACCCAGTAGTTGTCGATTCTCAAGTACTCGAAATCTGTGCAGGCGAGGCTCCGCCCTGTTCCTTGCGCCTCGGCCACCTCGTCCAGCTCGCACAGGAAGCACTCATGCCGTTCCCATTCCTCCCGCAGACAGCCGGCTTTGAACAGCTCTACAGCGCAAACGCATGCCGGATCAGGCGAATCGCCGCATGCGCCTTCGTCAAGGTCGCAGACGAAGCCTAGGCGCCGGCTCTCCCCGATGCGCACAATCGAGCCCCATTTGATCATGGCATTGCCTCCCACCACCCAGAAATCCACGAAGCCAAGTTCCCGACACCTCGAGGCAGGCTCGCGTCCCCTCGCCCCTAGTACCAAGCGACCATGCCGCGTTCGGGCATCTTCCCCTCATCGTGCCGTCTCGAAAGGTCCCTCTGAACGTGGTCGTAGTACCACCACCATCGGTAGACCGCGTCGTCGGGCTCGGTCGGGAGCTCCTCCTCGGACAGCAGAGGCTCCCCGTGCTCTTGGCGCATCTCGTTAATCCCGCCGCGCATCGCATTCATATCCCTGCCTGTGGTGCAGCGCTGAAAATCGCGCTCTGCCGGCGCCTCCAAAGACACCGTCTCGTTAACGAGGTCGATGAGCACCTGACCGGGGCGCGACCCCCGATCGTTTTCTGGCCAATACTCGTAAACAAGAGCGACTCCGTTTCGTCGAACAAGCTCGTAAGCCACCATCGACACCACCACCCATTCCCATCAGTTGCGGACAACGCCGATTCTGCCATACGCGTGCGAAATCGTATGTACCATGTATTGGACAGATGACGAATTAGTTTGCGCTCGCCCCTAAAAAGCCCTGTGCATCTTGCCATGCTCGAGCTAGAGGAACGGCGCCCTGCTTCGGCGCTTGTCCTTCGCAATAGAGGGCGCCTATTCCCTTGCGAGGCTTCCAGTCGCACAGCCTGCGCCCGATTTGCCCGCCAAAGACACTCCCCAAAACCCCAATCAGCGGCAGAGGAAGAGGTGCGCTCGGTTATTGCGCCTTCTATGGCAACAAGCAGCCTGCCTTATGCCGTGCCCCTCAAGGCGAGACAAATCACCCAATCCCCGCCTCATCTCACATTAAAAAGCAGTCTGAGTTAATTTGAGGCCCCTCAGCACTGCTGTTTTGGTGGATAATGAATAATTGCTGGTAATCCATCCACACCAATCAGGAGGAAACATGTCAATGCAGAGAAATCTCACCCCCCCCCGCCGCAACTAAAATCGCGCTAGCGCTCACCGTCTGCGCAGCTCTACTTGCTGGACTAACGGGGTGCGGAATGCAAGGTTCGGGCCCCGAGTCAACGCAATCGCAAGAGAAAACTGCGCCGGAGGAAGTAACCGCAGTTGACAACATGGAGGTTACCGGCCTTTATGTGAATGACTCTTACATCGACGACGAGAGCGATCAGCTCAAGCTCGTATACCTCTTCTACACTGTCAAGGCAACAGACAAGAACCTTAAGGCATTCAGCAAGTCAACCGATATGAAAATCGGAGAAAATGTCTACACCTCAGAGCATAATCCTGGAGCTAGGTCGTATGCTTCCAGTTTCTATTACTCTGACTTTATTGAAGATGTTTACGTTGGCAGCGAGCTCAAGGTTCTTGAAACCTTCGAAGTACCCGTAGGTGACCTTGAAGTCGGCAAAGAAATAACCCTCCACAACGACCGAACCCCTGGAATCGATAACCTTAAGCTGTCAACAGACAGCATAGTTCATTTAGATTCCGCAGAGGCAATTGCTCAGAACGCCGATCCCGAGGGCTATGCTAGCGAGATGCAAAAACATGAGCCCGCCGACGCGGAAACAACAGCCAGGGTCCAGAGCGCCATCAACGGGTACTACTGGAAGTACGCCCCCGCCCTTGGCACCTCCATAACGATGTACAAAACCGAGTTTTTTTCACCAAACACATTCGAAACAACAACCTCTGGCATTACTTCAGCTGGAACCTATGAGGTGGAGACAGGCTACATTAAGCTCATCAATGACAGCAACGGATTCGTTGTCGAGGTTCCCTACAGTTGGGACGACGATGGTAACATCAATCTCGATCTCGTAACCGCCTACGGCGTCCATGAGGGATAGCAATTCAATTGACGCAGAAAGAAAATGCTTGGCTTAATATAGAAAGCAGAGCATATCAATGAGATGGGGGGACTTGCCCCACCCCCCATCTCTGACAGAGCGGTCGACGGCTCAAACCGATACCTCCACCACGATGCCAACCAAACTGAAAGCTCGCGATCGGTCAGCCGTTCGAGCATGTAGTTCTGCAGTATCAGCTGGGGCGATACACCCGCCGCCTTCGTCTTGCTGTTCATTAGTGCCTTGAGGTGCATGGCGTCCCTGCTCTTCACAGCAGCATCTCTGTGAACCTTCTCACCTTCGCGGCCACACCGAGCTCACCGGCGAACGACTGCAGCATCGGCAGGCTGCGCCCTTCGGACGAAAAGCACGACAGGAACGCCAGCTAGAGCAGCTGCAGGTCGGGCGACAACGTGCTGCGCAGCATGTCGCGCAGGGTCCGTTCGGCGCCGTAGGCGCGCACCGAGTTGCCGTACGTCGGATGGGGCGGGGTCCGGAGGATTTGCCTCGCTCCGAAGCGATATCCGCCATGGCAGTGGCCGCGTCCTGAAAAATACACGCGCGAAAGCAAATCCTGGTACAAAATCCCCCTTTTCGCATGCACTTTTTGGGACAACTCGGTTTCCGTGCCGTTGCGCCGCGTTCACCCCCCGTCTCACCTCGCCCTCTGCCCCACCTTGCGTGCGACTATTCTGCTCGCTTCATGCGGACGCTCATGTCGATGGGCTTCGCCGTGAAGGGCGCCGTAGTGGCCAGGCCGTCGACGCCGCATGCCGCGTACGCTGCGGCGTTCTGCAGGTTAATGCCGCCCGCTGCGATAAGCGTGAGATGCGGATCGATCGTGCGCAGCTCGGGCACGAGCGCTGCCAAATCGTCCACCGGCATCTTGTCGAGCTGGATGCCGTCGACGCCCGCTTTCGCGAGGCGACGTGCCTCGTCAGGCCCCGCCTCCACGAACAGCTTCTTCTCCACGCAGCGGCCACGAAGGGCGGGAAGCGCCTCCAAGAACGCCTCGAAGCCGCCCATGAAGGTGATGTGGTGGTCGAAAACGAGCACGGTCTCGGACGCGCCCAAACGGTGCGGGAAGGCGCCGCCGCAGGTGACCGCCTTCGTAAGCAGGTCTTTCACGCCCGGCATGCTCTTGCGCGTAGTGAGCACCTCGCATGCAGAGTTCGCGCTGTGCGCCGCGTCCACGATCGCGCGCGTCTTGGTCGCTACGCCCGACAGGTGATCGCACAGGTTGAGCGACACCTTCCACGCCATATGCAGCGCCGCCGCCGTGCCCTCCGCGCGAAGGAACGGCTCCCCCGCAGCGAGGCGCTCGCCCGAACGACGCGACCAGATGACGTGCGCGCCCGTCTTTTCGAGCACGCGGGCGGCCTCCTCCACACCGGCAAGCACGCAGTCTTCGCGCGTGAAGTACTCGATTTCCCCCGGTTCCTCGCCGATGCCAAGGACTTCGGTCGTAAGATCGATATAGGGCATGTCTTCGAGAACGAACTGGTCGATGCGGCCATCGGGAATGAACACGTTCATGAGGATCCTTTCCATTTGCCGTTGCGACGCGCTGGCCGCAACCCATTGATTCGGCAGTCACGCCGATCGGAGAGGTCGGAGGAACAGGCCAGATCGTCCGACCCCCGTCCCGCTTTTTTCTTTGGCTCCAAGCCTAGGCTTAGGCGCCCGCACATTCAACCTAGCGTCTCGATGGGAATTATCCCTCAAACGCCATAATCTGAAAAACTCGCACGGCCTTGCTCGTAAACGTCGTCATTGTCTCGAAATAAGACTAAAAATGCGTCTTGCGGGCTTTTGCCCTTTTACGCCTTCTTAAGGCAAAACGGAACGCATTGCCTACTGTCCGACACGGGCCAAGGGGAACCCATATGACAACCAAGGAAGCTGTCCCAAAATCGACGCAATCGAAAAGAAATCCGCTCGACTACCCCATCGCAACCTCGCTCATCACCGAATTCACCCCCCCCAAGCACCACCGCGCGATATCGATGGGCATGGTCTCGGCGGCGTGGTATTTGGGCGCTACCGTGGCCGCGGTCGTCGGCTTCGCGTTGTGCGACGTCGATGGAGGATGGAGGCTCATGCTCGGCTCCGCCATCATCCCCTGCGTCTTCCTGCTGATCGGCAGGTGCAAAGTCCCCGAGTCGCCCCTGTGGCTGAAGAGCAAGGGGCGTCATGAGGAGGCGCGTCGCGTCGTGTTCCGCGTATACGGCGCCGATGTCATCCTCGAGGACGAGGAAGAGGAGCCCAAGCACAAGGCCGGCTTCGCGGAGGTATTCTCGAAGGGATACGCCGCACGCATCGTATTTTTGGGGATCCTCACGTTGTGCCAGGTTGTTCCCATGTACGCTATCTACACGTTCGGTCCACAGATTATGTGCGCCTTCGGCCTGGGCGTCGGGAAGAGCGCGATCTTGGGCGAGAGCGTCTTGAGCCTGTTCTTCCTAGTGGGGTCCCTGCCCGCCATGTTCTGGCTGAATTCCATGGGAAGGCGGCCGCTTCTCATCCGGTCGCTGTTCCTCATGGCCGTGGGCCTGCTGGTGCTAGGACTGTTCCCCACCGCGCCCTTCTCGCGATGAGAGGGGCGCTCCCGCTTTGTGGGCCGTTTGCCTTAGAGCTCGGAGATGATGCGCTTCGTGCGAGCGGAGACCTCGGCCTTCACCTGCTCGAGATCGATACCTGGGCAAACGCCGTCGCGATAGACCACCTCACCGTCGCACATGGTGAGCACGACATCGGAACCATGGCCCGAGAACACGACGTTGACCTCGGGATTCGTCATGGGGCACCACGAAGCGCCCGTCGTGTCGAGCACCGCGAGGTCGGCCTTCATGCCCACCTTCACAAGCCCGCAGTCCTCGCGACCCTGCGCGAGCGCTCCCCCGCGCGTGGCAGCTGCGATGACCTGCTTGGGCGAGATAATCGCGGGATCGAGCTCATGCCCCTTGTAGATCGTGCCCATAAGATACATGTCCTGGAACAGGTCGTGGTTGTTGTTCGAGGCCATGCCATCGGTGCCGAGCGCCACGTTCACGCCCGCATCGAGAAGCTTCTGCACGGGCGCGAACCCGCTTGCGAGCTTCATGTTGGAGGCAGGGTTCAAGGCGACGGTCGCGCCGCGCTTGGCGAGAATCTCGATGTCCTTGTCATCGACCCACACGCAGTGCGCCGCAATCACGGGCACGTCGAACACGCCGATGCTCTCGAAGTACTGCACGGGCGTAAGGCCGTCGTGGCGGCCCTTGCATTCCTCGTGCTCGCTTTTCGTCTCGGAGATGTGGATATGAATGGGAAGACCCGCTTCCTTTGCGACCTTCCCGATATCGGTACAGGTGATGGGGTTGGATGTGTACTCGGCATGGATGTTGTAGTCCACGCGGATACGCCCGTCCTGCGCGCCGTGGTACTGCTTGACGATGCGCTCCATCTTCTCGCACATGGGGTATTCCGCAAACGGCTTCGGCTCGAAGTAAAGCACGCTCTCGCAGACGTTCATCTTCATGTGGGCCTCGCACACCGCCTGCACGCGCTCGTCGGTGGCATAATACATGTCCGACGCGCTGACCGAGCCGTAGCGCGCCATCTCGGCAAGGGCGAGCTTGGTCGCCCAGTAGTTGTCTTCGGGCGTCATCTTCCCCTCGAATGGCCACACGAGGTTGTTGAGCCACTCCTGCAGAGGCACGTTCTCCGCGTAGCCGCGCAGAAGCGTCATCGGCAGGTGCGTGTGCGCATTGTAGAGCGCCGGCATGAGCAGGCGACCGCAGCCGTCGTATACCTCGCCGTAGTCGGCAGCGTTTTCAGGTGCGGCGTCGCCGATATAGTCGATCGCGCCGTCCTTGACGCCCACCCATTGATGGGCCTGGTAGTCAAGATTCTCGTCGAGGATATCGATGTCGGTGAAAAGCACGGGGATGCTCCTCTCTGTTCGTTTTCAATGGCACCTATTATAGGACTGCATCTAGTAATGCGCGAGCCTCGATGTCTTTCTCGGGAAGTCATGAGGAGCCACTTCAAGAAATATTTTAACGCAGATAAATAATAGAAAATCAATTAATCTGCGCTAAAATATTGTCGAAAGGTATTCTATAAGAAAGGTCGCTTATGCGTCGCAAGGCAGACAGGCTCCTTAAGGAATGGCGAGACAAGGCTGATAGGAAGCCCCTGTTAGTCAAAGGCGTTCGGCAATGCGGCAAGACCTATCTGCTCAGAACATACGCGCAGACCCTTTTCGAGTCGGTCGTCTACGTCAATCTCGAGAACGATCAGTCGGCGCGGGCGGACTTTTCGGGCGGTCTCGACCCCCATTCGATTGTACGCGCGATTGAGGCGCGAACAGGGCAGCGCATCGTGCCCGGCAAAACCTTGCTGTTCATCGATGAGGTCCAGGCATGCGAGGAAGCGCTCACTTCCCTTAAGTACTTTTGCGAAGATGCCCCCGAGTATTACGTCGCGGCCGCCGGGTCGCTCCTTGGGGTTGCCATTAATCATCAGTCGTATTCGTTTCCCGTCGGAAAGACTGATTTAATCGAAATGGCTCCGCTTGATTTCGAAGAGTTTCTTTGGGCGATGGGGTACGAGCGATTGGCCGACGAGATACGCTCGTCATTTGAATCAATGGACCCTCTTGCTCCGAGTCTTCACGACAAAGCGCTTGGGCTCTATCGACAGTATCTTGTTGTTGGCGGGATGCCCGAAGCTGTCCAAACCTACGCTGAGGTTCAGTCGGTCATCGATGTCGCCGAAAAGCACCGTATCATTCTTGATGGGTATTCTGCTGACACCAATAAATATGCTGATGAACGCTTGAGCTCGAAAACGCGCGCGTGTTTCGACTCCATTCCACAGCAGCTTGCCAAAGAGAATCGTAAATTCCAATACAAGGTGGTACGAGCGGGGGGCAACGCGTCCCTCTTTGGGGACGCTCTCGATTGGCTGGTGCTGTCGGGCACTGTGGTGCGCTGCAGCCTCGTCGGGCAAATCGAAAGTCCCCTGGAGGCATTCGTTAACCCCTCGTCTTTTAAAATCTATCAGGCGGATACCGGACTGCTCGTTTCCAAAGCCGGTGCTCAGCGAGCTGATATTCTCGCCGGCATCGGCGGCACATTCATGGGCGCACTTACCGAAAACTACGTTGCCCAGCAGCTTTCGGCCATTGGCTATCCGCTGCATTATTGGACTCGCGACAATCGTGCAGAAATCAACTTTGTCGTAGAGAGACAGGGATGCGTGTCCGCGATTGAGGTCAAAGCGGGCGAGAACACGCGATCTCGAAGCCTGTCCTCACTTAAAAAGAGCCATCCGGGCGTGCGCCTTATCCGGCTTTCGACTAAGCCCTTTGGAATGAACGATGGTCTCAGGTCTATTCCGCTCTATGCGGCTTTTTGCCTATAGAGCGCTATCCTGTTGCAACGCATGAAGCGTGGAGCGCATGCCCGCAAGAGGAGTTCGATTTTCGCCAGGACGGCTTCGGTCGAAGCCACGCTTTCCACGTCCGCGACCCCGGCGGGATCATCCTAGAAATCATTCAGCCGCCGAATGATTAACGCACGCTGCGGATTGCCCAGGCGGTTATGGGCAATCCGCAGCTGATGAATAGGGGGTGGCAAGGGAGACTGGATGCAACTGGAATGACGGGACGGCAAAACCAGAGCCATAGAGTGGGAGTAGGCTGACAGGGTTCTGACCTGCTCTTTTGAGTGCCGCACTGTGCCTCTGAGTTTCGTTTCGTACGAGGGTCACGGCAAAGCCACCAGCGACATTGGTGAGTAAAACCGATTATCGAGCCTCCGTTTCCATGTTGGGACGGAGGCTTTTTCTTTGCCTTTAGACCTGGCTGTATCGCCTCCAGGCTTTCACCGGGACCGCATTCTTCTTTCCGTCCTTGAGGGACGTGTAGAAGACGATGAGGTCGTCGTACAGGTCCGCATACCACCAGTTGCGGAACCTTCAGCTCTCGTGGCTGAATACCCTCTCTTCCATCATGCGGCAAGTGAACAGCGGGCCCCTGTCCGGCTCGCCGGGGTTGCCGAGGACTTCGTAGTCTGGCTCTCCGCTCGATTTGTGCTTGCTGCCAATGAACCAATCAACCTCGTTGAACAGGAGGTTGTTAAATCAGATTCCGCTCTTGTGCTCTCGGACGAGCTCGTCTTTGCCAAGCGATTCGGCGTCGATGCGCCTCATGTAGCGCGAGACCGAGGCGCTCGGGTCATCGAAGAACATCATCCTGTCGCAGACGTCACACTTCCAGATTTCGGTTGATAGGCCGTTGTGCTCAAGCTCGAAGAAGGCGAAGTCACCCTGATGCGCTTCGATGACTCCGTTCTCGACGAAGTAGTATTCTGTCTCATCGCCGTCGCAGCTATTCGAGAGGCTGTTCCCGCATGGGCATGCTAGATGGGCCATGGTCCCCTCTTTCTATTCTTTCAGTTGTCGGGTCATAGTCTAGTTTCGATTTGCGCATCGTCGTATTGCCAGCTGGCTTGCGACTGTTCATGGTAGTAGACGGCGACAAGGGGCTGGTTCGCTTCGGGTATGCGCGTAACCAATGGCGGCGGCACGTCTCGACGAAATCCCGCAACGAGCACGGCATTGCCGGCGTTTCGTTAGACGAGCTTCTTGCGCGTCTCCTTCAGTATGCCCTTCTTGAAGTCTGACCACTTGCCGAAGAATTTCTCATCTGTGGCGGTGGCGGCGTGCTCGGCGTACTTAATCGCGGTGAGTTCCATGGTGCAGATGTAGTCCGCCGCCTGCGACAGGCGGTACTCGGAAGGCTGCGCCGACCGGTAGACGACGGCCTCCTTCGACAGCGCGTACTCGATCGCGCGATGGAGGGACTTGGCGATGGAGTGCTGGCCGTTGTCGTAGTAGACCTTGACCGCGTCGTAGGCCTGCAGCTCCGCGAGATTGTCGAACAGGAAGTTCACGAGGTCCCTTCGCATCGTCCCCGCGAACTTCTCGATCGAGGCGAACTCTTTGGTCGCGTACGCGAAGGTGCGGTACCTCACGGGCATGTGGCGGAAGAAGACGCGGAACGAGCCGAGCAGCATCTTGCGCGTCCTCAGGTCGAGCCCCGAGTACTGGTCCTTTCCGTTCATGAGCGGGGACGCGTGGAAGGGTATGTCGGGGAGCCCCTTGGCGCGAAGGGCACCCTCATATGCCGCAATCGAATCCGCGATGCTCTCGGATTGGTCGTGCATGACGACGGTGAGCAGGTAGTGACGGTCGGAGAGGCCGTCGCTACCCGACTCGTCGACGAAGATGCTGAGTTCTCGCATTGTTCTCCCGGATAAGAAAAAAGCCGGGGAAAACGTCCCCGGCACTTGGAAGCCTTCCTAACGGAAAACCAGTTACCTTATATCATGTACTGTCTGAAAATTCAAGGGAGCTCGAAGCGTTTCCGGACGTCAGAGGAATCTCAAAGCCCGTTCGTCAACCCATAGGCAAGCCACTTGAGACTACTCACTTCGCCTGTCGATGGCGCAGACAGGCGACCTTGGGTTTTGAGAATGTCGCGCAAGCCGCCCGCATTAATTCACTTACGATTGCAGCTGGCGGCTTGCAGACTAGAGGGCGGTTGAGTTTCAAAACGGGCGTTTTCGGCGCTGTAGAGCCTCCAAAGGCGGTCCGCCGCGCCCTTTGGGACAAAAACAAAAACTCAAAGCCCTGCCATGGGTGTTGTGAGCGAAAGCAGCGATCAAGTAGCGAAGCACTTGGTCGATCGGCACTTTTGCATCATGCCGACGTCGACCGCATGATCGGCTCCCGTGATTTCAAGAGGCAAAACATATCGCTGGCAAAACTTCCTCTGCGCCTCCGGTTCGCAGATATGCCGAGTGGGGGCTTCGGCACGTACCCGACCGCCCCATCTCACATCGTTTTTGCGTTAGAGGGCCCACGCGGCGCTTTCGCGCTGCAGCTCCAACATACGGCGGTACCTGCCTTCGGGCTTTTCGCGTAACTCGGCCGGACTTCCCTGCTCCACCACGCGGCCGCCTTCGAGCACGACGATCTTGTCGGCGTTGTCGACCGTGCGCATGCGATGCGCGATGACGAGGACCGTCTTGCCTTGAAGCAACTCGGAGAGAGCAGCTTGCACCTGCGTCTCGTTTTCCACGTCAAGCGAAGCCGTGGCTTCATCGAGCAACACAATCGGGGCATTTTTCAGCAAGGCGCGCGCAATCGAGATGCGCTGGCGCTCACCGCCGGAAAGCCTGCCGCCGTTTTCCCCGATCAGCGTGTCGTAGCCGTTGGGCAAACGCTCCACGAACTCGTCGCAGCGGGCCGCCTTCGCCGCGGCGAGAACCTCCTCGTCCGTAGCGTTCTTCTTCCCAAGGCGAATGTTCTCACGCACGGTATCATCGAAAAGCACCACGTCCTGGAACACCTCGGAGAATGAAGAGAGCAGCGTTTCCGGATCGACAGTGGAGACGTCGACGCCGCCCACAAAGACCGCGCCGGAGCTTACGTCCCAAAAACGCGAAGCGAGCTTGACAGCCGTGCTCTTGCCCGAACCAGACGCGCCCACAAGCGCCGTCACCTGCCCTTCTCGCGCCGTGAACGATACGCCGTCCAAGACATCCTCACCGTCAGCGTATGCAAAACCCACGTCGTCGAAGACCACGTCATAACCTTGAGGCTCGAACGAGGTGTGACCCGTCTGGACCGGCTCGTTCTCGATGGCGCGCATACGCCCCAGGCTCAAGCTCATGTCCATCAGCTCGGCGATGGCCTGCAAGATAACGTTGATGGGATCGTAAACCCTCGTCACCGCCAACAGATACACGAAGAACACGAGGAAGTCGACTCGTCCCGCCACGAGCAGCATCGTCCCCACCACGATGACGGATGCGATTCCCAGGCGCAAGAAGCCTTGAGCGGAGCATACCGCCACGCCCATAGCCAGTTCGGCACCAATCTTCTCTCGCTCGAAACGATCGATGCAATGGTCAAGTTCGCCCTGGAACGCGCTCACCTTGTTGAGCGAGCGTATCTCACGGTGGCATTCAAGGTATTCCTGCAGCCCATCGACGAACGAAAGGGACGCCGCGTTCTTCTTCGCGGTATGCGACTTCTGGACGCGCGCGGTCAGAAGCAACGCCACGAGCGCTACGGGGATGGGCCAGAGCGCAGATGCCGCCAGCCTCCAGTCGAACGCGAACATCATGACAGCGAACACCAGCGTCGAAGCGCCCATGCCGAAAAGCTGCGGCATGGTGTGCGAGAACAGGCGCTCCTGATCGGAACAGTCCTTCATGATAACGCTCGTCAGGTCGGCCAAATCGCGCTTTCCGAAGAACGAGAGCGGGAGCAAGCGCAAACGCTCCGCGATGGCGATGCGCTTGCGGGCGCTTTCTTGGTACACCACCGTATACGTCGCACGATATTCCCACATCTGCGTAACGAACATCACGGCAAGCGCCGCCACGATTCCCACTGCGTAGAGCGCCATGCCAGGCAGGCCGACAGCAGGTTCGCCAAGGTACCTGACGAAATCGCTCGCGACGAAGTACAGCACCACGATGGGCAGCATCAGCATCAGGTTCGCCAATGCGCAGAACCCGGCGCCGCGCATAAAGTCCTTCATGCCTTGGTCGGTCAGGGCGAAAATGTCTTGAAGCCTACGCCGCACGGTTGTCACCCCCTTCGATCCTCCACATCGCGCTGGTTCGGTAGTCTTGCCACATGTGCGCATACAGCCCGCCCTGCGCGACAAGTTCTTCGTGGGTGCCCTGCTCCACGACAGAGCCCCGATCGATGACGAAAATGCGATCCGCATTTGCGACGGTGGATAGACGGTGCGCGATCATGAGCACCGTCTTGTCTTCGCAAAGTGTCGCGAGAGCCGTCTGGATCAACGCCTCGTTTTCGGGGTCGGCGAACGCCGTTGCTTCGTCGAGAACCACGATTGGGGCGTCTTTCAAAATGGCACGCGCAAGCGCGATGCGCTGACGCTCTCCCCCGGAAAGGTACACGCCCTCTTTTCCCACCACGGTGCTCACACCATCGGGGAACTTGGCGATGATGTCGTCGCACTGGGCCGCATGGAGCGCCGCGAGCACCTCGACATCACTCGCATCGGGGCGACCCGCACGCACGTTGTCGGCCAAGCTTCGCTTGAACAGCCGATCGTCTTGGAACACGAAGGAAACGGCACCCATCAGCTCCTCGGCGGGAATACGTCGCACATCTGCCCCGCCCACAAGAACGACACCCTCATCTGCGTCCCAAAAGCGCGGGACGAGCGACGCGAGCGTCGACTTGCCTCCGCCCGACGGCCCGACGAGAGCCACCGTCGCCCCGGCGGGAACGGAAAGCGATACGTTGCAAAGCGCCGGTTCCCTGGACCCCGGATACGAGAAGCTGACGCCTGCAAGCTCGATGCTCGCCTCCTTCGGATGAAGCGCTTCCGCAGGCTCCACCTCGTCGATGGGAGCGACCTCCATAATCGTGTTCATCCGCCGCAGTGCGTCTTCGGCGATCATGACGGCCTCCGACGAATACATGACCTTCGACATCATCGTTGTTGTCATCGCCGAGAAGAACGCATAGAACAGGAAGTCAATCAGGAAAGCCGGGAAATCAGGTGCGACGGCCGCAAGCGCAATGCCTGCAGGCACGAGCACCGCGAAAGTCGAGTTGATCGCAACCAACTGCACGACTTGGGGTCGTCGGCAATACTCGGTATAGTTCGTCGCCATGTCGCGA
>OKRW01000510.1_pt1 | contig 39095 bp, 37 predicted proteins | sample 1601151 | NCBI WGS metagenome assembly OKRW01 (sample SAMEA3541471, study PRJEB24748) | human gut metagenome | biome: human gut; feature: human-associated habitat; material: faeces | place: China | collected 2012 | reverse complement strand
AGTGTAGGCTCGATTTTTGTTATTTCGAGTATCTACTCTATGGGGAGCATATCAGGGCTTCAGCGGCTTAGAAATTTTTTTATCGAATCGAGGTGACCCTGGCTTGAACAGAAATGACTTGTTTTTTTCGCAGCAGAATATGCAGTTGCTCTGCCGGGACGAATCCTGCTCTGTTTATCAAATGAAAAACGAGAGCGGCGATGGAACAGCGACCGTTTATGCGGTCTACCCTGGTATTGCTGTGATGTACAACGATTACCACATGGCAAGCTGTCCATCGAGAAGATTTGAAAGCGGCAGGCGCATCATTGCTATTCACCATTGCAGAGAAGGAAGGATTGAATCGGAAGTAAAGGACGGGGCGTATTTGTATCTTTCTGCCGGGGATATCATGCTGGACAGTGCGACGGTTGAAAATAAACATTGCAGTTTTCCGACCAGCCATTATCATGGGATCACCATCACCATATCTGTACCTGAAGCGATCGCTGGCATAAAAGAGCTGCTTGAGATGTTTTCGATCGATTTAGAAAAAATGGAGCGGGTGTTCAACTTACAGGATCGTCCCTTTGTTATGCATGGAGATTCTGTTCCTGACCACGTGATCTCTGAACTTTATCAGGTGCCGGATGCCATCAGGAAGGAATATCTGCGTGTCAAGGTGCTGGAGCTTCTTGTGACGTTGAAAACGGTGGATCCTTCTGTTCTTGGGGAAGAGCGGCCGTATTTTTATAAAACACAGGTGGAAAAAGTCAAGGCGATCAGAGAATTGATGACAAACGAACCGGCGTCTCACTTTACGATCGAGGAGTTGGCCAGAAAATTTGACATTTCCATCTCGGCGTTGAAGCGGTGTTTTAAGGGCGTTTATGGTACGCCGATTTACACATATATGCGGAATTATCGCATGGATCTGGCGGCTGCTCTGCTCGTACAGACGGATGAACCGATCACAGTGATTGCGGGAAAAGTCGGCTATACGAATACCAGCAAATTCTCGGAAGCGTTCAAAAAAGTCAAGGGGAAGACGCCGCTGGAATTCCGCAAGATTAAAATCTAAATGGAGCGAAATGAGGCTTTGCAGAGTGGCGGATAAATTGCATAACTGGGATACTTAGAGAGTGCCAAAAGATTGGTGCTCTCTTATTTTTTGCTAAAGGAGGAATGGAAATGAAGCAGAAAAGCTGGATTTCTATTGTGTTTTCCTTTGCTTCACAGTGCCGGGGCAAGATCGTCCTGTCAGTTGTATGCGCGATCATCAGCGTGGCTGCCGGACTGATACCTTACCTGAGTGTTTACCAGATCATCACGCTCTTTATCGGTGGTGCGCCTGTGATGGCGGAGGTTTGGAAATGGTGCTGGATCGGACTTGGTGCCTATGCGGTACGCTTTTTATTCTATGGCATTTCGACGAGCCTGTCCCATATATCTGCTTATACCATTTTGGAAAATATTCGCTTGGCCCTTGCCCAGCGGCTGATGAAAGCGCCGCTGGGAACAGTCATCGGAGAGCCTGTGGGTAAACTGAAAAATGTAATGGTGGATCGGGTTGAAACGATTGAGCTGCCACTGGCACACATGATCCCGGAATGTATCTCCAATCTGCTGCTCCCTGCCGCAGTTTTTGCCTATCTGGTGTGCATCGACTGGCGTATGGCGCTGGCGATGCTGGTCACTCTGCCATTTGTTCTGATCGCGTTTGCAATGATGATGAAGAATTTCAACAAGCTTTATGCCGATTACATGGCGTCCAACAATTATGTAAACGGCGTGATCGTGGAATATGTGGAGGGCATCGAGGTCATCAAGGCGTTCAATCAGTCCTCCAGCTCTTACGAAAAGTTTACCAGGGCGGTGGAATCCTTCAAAGACTACACCCTCAAATGGTATCGAAGTTCCTGGAAGGTGATGAACTTTATTTCTGCGGTGCTGCCGTCTACTTTTTTGGGAACGCTTCCGATTGGCATGTATCTCTACTGGACGGACAGCCTGGCTCCGCAGGATCTTGCGATGTGCCTGATCCTTTCACTGGGGATTGTGGGCCCGCTCATGAACTTCACCACTTATATCAATGAAGCGAAAACAGTTGAGTATGCTGTCCGTGATGTGGATAAGCTGTTCCATGTGGAGGAATTGCCTGATACTGGGAAGCTGGTGGAATTGCAGTCTAAAGACATTCAGCTTCATGATGTTTCATTTGCGTATGACAAAGAAAGCAATAAACAGGCGCTGTCCCATATCGATCTGAAAATCCCGGAAGGAACGTTTACGGCGCTTGTCGGTCCATCCGGTGGCGGCAAGTCTACCATCGCTCGCTTGATTGCCCGCTTTTGGGATGTAAGCGATGGGAAGATCACCATTGGCGGTGTAGATATTCGCGATATGCCGCTGTCAAGCCTTGCTGATATTGTGAGCTTTGTGACACAGGATAATTTTCTCTTCAACTGCTCCATCAAGGAAAATATTCGGTTGGGAAATCCCGACGCTACAGATGAGGAAGTCTATGCAGCCGCGAAAGCCGCTTGTTGCGATGACTTTATACAGAAATTGCCGGATGGCTATGACACAATGGCTGGAGATGCAGGGAACAAGCTCTCAGGCGGCGAAAAACAGCGCATTTCCATCGCCCGTATGATATTGAAAAACGCGCCCATTGTCATTTTGGATGAAGCAACGGCGTTCACCGATCAGGAGAACGAAGAGAAGATCCAGCAGTCTATTGCTGCTTTGACGAAAGGAAAAACGCTGCTCGTCATCGCCCATCGGCTGTCCACCATCAAGAACGCCGATCAGATCATCGTTCTGCAAAACGGGCAGGTAGAGAATATCGGTACGCATCAAGCACTTTTGACTGGCGACGCGCTCTATCGGGGAATGTGGGAGGCGCACATCGGCGCGCAGAATTGGTCTGCTGGTTCCGGGAAAGGAGATATCTGATATGTTTCGCATTGTCAATCGACTGATCCAATGGACAGGAAAATATAAACGGCGTATTTATAGTGGTTTTGTCTACGCCTTCATTCACAGTATTTTTACTGCGATCCCTATTATGCTGGCTGCCCAGGGGTTGGGTGCCGTTCTGGATGATTTTAATGGTGTCGAGCCACTTGCGGGTCGAGACATCTGGATCATACTGGGAGCGATGATTTTTGCTGTATTGGGCCGATATCTGTTCTCATATCTTCGCGCCATCACACAGGAAAGCGTTGGATATGAGCAGGCCGCTGACGAGCGGATACGGCTGGGCGACATTTTCAAACGGGTGTCGCTGGGCTTTTTCAGCAAAAACAATACGGGCGAACTGTCTGCAGCGACCACGACCGATCTCTCGTTTATGGAAATGTTTGCCATGAATATGGTCAACACTGTTGTGAATGGATATATCACCGTTGTTGTTCTGATCTTGTTCCTGGCCTTTTACAGCCCTCTGGCGGGAGGGATTGCTCTGGCTGGCGTGCTTTTGTCGGCGTTGTTTCTTCATCTCCTGGAGGAACGTAGCCGTAAAAATGCGCCTGTCCATCAAAAGGCGCAGGACGATATGGTGGCAAGCACCATTGAGTATCTGCGAGGAATGCAGGTGGTGAAAGCCTTTAAGCAGGAAGGCGTGGCTGTCCGCGGTATCCGCAAAGCGTTCGGCGACAGCAAGAATATTAACATCAAAATCGAAGTGGAATACATGCCCTTCAACTGTCTGCACCTGTTTTCGCTGAAAGCCGCTTCTGTTGCCATTGTGGCGATAGCGGCGTGGCTGACTGCGAACGGCGGCATGGATCTTTCTACCATGCTCATGCTGGACATGTTTTCCTTTATGATTTTCGGCAGCGTAGAATCTATGAACAATGCCGCTCATGTACTGGAGATTATTGACGCTACGCTGGATAAGCTGGAGAGGATTGAACACGCCGATATAATAGACAAAGGCGGGAAAGATATTTCTCTGCAAAACACCGACATTGCTTTCCATGATGTGACATTTTCCTATGATAAAGTTCCTGTTTTGCAAAATATTAGCTTTTCCATCCCGCAGGGCAGCACTACGGCTATTGTAGGCCCGTCTGGCAGTGGCAAGACCACGATCTGCAACCTGATCGCCCGTTTCTATGATGTGGACAGCGGCGCGGTCACAGTAGGCGGCGAGGATCTGCGGAACATGACCTGCGACAGTCTGCTCCGCAATATCTCAATGGTCTTTCAGAAGGTTTATCTGTTCCACGATACCATCGCTGCAAACATTCGCTTCGGAAGTCCTGCCGCAACGCAGGAAGAGATCGTCGAAGCTGCGAAAAAGGCGTGCTGCCACGATTTCATCATGGCGCTGCCGGATGGCTATGACACGGTGATCGGTGAGGGCGGATCCACGCTTTCTGGCGGTGAAAAGCAGCGCATTTCTATCGCTCGCGCGATACTTAAAGACGCCAATATCGTCATTCTTGATGAAGCCACAGCGAGCATTGACCCTGAAAATGAGCATTTGATCCAGCAGGCCATCAGTGAATTGACCATTGGAAAAACGGTTATCGTTATCGCCCACCGTCTGGCAACGATCGAACACGCTGACCAGATTTTAGTGGTGGATAGAGGTCAGGTTGTTCAGAAAGGAACACATCACGAGCTTCGTCGGCAGGAAGGGCTTTATCGTCGTTTCATTACGATCCGTGAACAGGCAGAGGGCTGGAGCATTGCCTGATGGTTTGAACGCCGCAAAACACGCTAAAATAAAAATTGAGCCCTGGCTGCTAGCTGGGGCTCATTGCATTTATTTTGCGACGTGTGGCGGAAAGGCGTGGAGGCTGCAGATCGGCACGCCTTTTCTGTGGAAGCGGCGCTCGTATTCTGTGGCGATGTTGTCCTCAGGCAGATCGGCGTAGAGGTCGAAGGTGACGTTCTCCAGCCGCCAGCCGCTTTCGCGGAATTCCTCCAGCGACCACTCGAAAAATTCGCGGCCGTCGGTCTTGAAATGGACGCTGCCGTTTTCTGGGAGGATGTAGTCGTAGATCTCGAGAAAACGATGGTGGGTGAGCCGACGCTTGGCGTGGCGGTTTTTCGGCCAGGGATCGGAGAAATGCAGATAAATCTCGCTGACCTCGCCCGGCGCGAAGATCTCGTCGAGATGCTCGGCGTCCAGCCAGAGAAAACGCACCTGCTCTGGCGCGCCCTGCTTTTCGGCGTGGTCGTCGATGGCGTCCATGATGATCTCCGGCACCACGTCGATGCCGAGAAAATTCAGCTCGGGATGACGGGCTGCGGCGGTGTAAAGCCAGCGTCCGCGTCCGCTGCCGATCTCGATGACGAGGGGCTGCGGCGACGGAAAGGCATCCTGCCAGTGGCCTCTGAGAGCGTGGGGTTGGGTGATGGTGTAGGGAGAAGCCAGCAGCCGCTCCTGGGTGCCGGCGACACGGCGAACGCGTGCCATAAAATCGCCTCCTAGTCTTTATTTTCATGCGAAGATGGATTAAAATAAGATGGTGTGGTTGTGAGCAATGCTCGGCCACACCGCACTATCATAACACAACAGATGCGTTTTTGCGAGCAGCGGCGCATTTTTTTAGGAGGTCTTGCGATGAAGGGTCATTTGGAATTGTTTGAGCATCGTCTGAAACAGGTCGGCGAAAAGCTGCCGGGCATGGAGGGCAAGGACATCGACGCGGTGTTCGACGCATTTGTCGAAGCGCTGGGCACCGACGAGGTGCCGTTCTACGATGTGCACAGCGGCTCCACACTGGCAGATTATTACAATTCTCAGTTCATCCGCTTTGTGAAAAAACACGCAACTAAGTGAAAAATAGTCATGCAGTGACTAGACGCAAACCGCTGAGTGGATTATAATTTCAATAAAGTCGATTAATGAAAATGAAGGAGTGCTCTTAATAATGGAAAAATTGAACGACAGCAGCTTTGAAGAAATTATTTATGACGATGGCGAACCTTGCCTCGTAATGTTCTCCCGTAAATCCTGCCATGTTTGCCAGGCTGTTCATCCAAAAATCGAAGAACTCGCCGCAGATGACAAGTACAAAGGCAAATTCGGCTTCTACGAAGTAGACGTTGAAGAAGAAAGAAACCTCTTCGCACGTTTCTCCCTCAAGGGTGTACCTCAGGTGCTCTTCTTCAATGATGGCGAATACGTTGGCAAAATGGCCGGCGAAAAGGATATCGAAGAATACGAAGACAAGATCGATTCCATCATTGGCTAATTGGCTATGGATCAACCGGACCGCTCTGCGTGAGCGGTCTTTTTTTGCAGCTATTGTAAACTTGTGCGAAAAATAGGTTTACAATAGCGCGCGCCTCCGCTATAATAAAGCCACACTTTTGAAACGGAGGGATTTACAATGACAACAACGAGAAAAGGTTTACGGGCGCAGGAGCTGGTGCTCTGCGGGATCTTCAGCGCGCTGATCGCTGTGGGGGCGTTTTTGCGGGTGCCGGTGCCGCTGGTGCCGTTCACGCTGCAGCTCTTTTTTGTGACGATGGCAGGCTTTGTGCTGGGGCCACGGCTGGGCGCTGTGAGCGCGCTGGTCTATGTGGCGCTGGGGCTTTTGGGCGTGCCGATCTTCACCGAAGGCGGCGGTCTGGGCTATGTGTTCAAGCCGACCTTTGGCTATCTGATCTCCTTTGCGCTGGCGGCGTATGTCACCGGGAAGATCGCCCACGCAGCGAAAAATCCGTCCTACGCGCGCCTGGCGCTGGCGGCAGCGGCGGGCATGGCGGTGAGCTACGCGATCGGTGTGGCCTATCTCTACTGCATCACGAACTTTGTCCTCGGCGTGACGAACAGCCTCTGGAGCGTGTTCATGGCTGGCTGCCTCTTGGTGCTGCCAGGCAATGCGGCGCTGGAGGTGATCGCTGTCATCGTCGTGAAAAGAATCTGGCCGCATCTGCGGGTTCTGGGTGAATGACGCTGGCGAATGTGGTAAAATGAGGGGAGAATCCTACCTCTATGAAAGGAGATCCACCATGAGTCAAGCATTGTTCATCACCGGCACTGGCGCTGGCGTCGGCAAAACGACGGCGGCGATCGCCATGCTCCAGGCGCTGGCCGATATGAGCTACGACACCGCCTATTACAAGCCCGTCGTCACCGGCACCGACAGCATCCCCGAAAGCGACGCCGGTCGTGTGCGCGCCGCCTGCGACCTTGAGCAGGATGTGCTCACGCTCACAAGCTACGTCTTCAAAGACGCCGTCTCGCCGCATCTCGCCGCCGCGCAGCTGATGCAGCCCGTCGATCAGGAGATGATCGCAGCCGATTTCGCAAGCGTCAGCCTGCTCCACGACACCACCATCGTCGAAGGCACAGGCGGCATCATCTGCCCCTACACCCTCTACGCCGACGGTCGCCGCGTCATGCAGGCCGACGTTGTGAAGGCGCTGGGCCTGGCAAGCGTCATCGTCGCCGACAGCGGCCCGGACACGCTGAACGCCACCCTGCTCACCGCGGGCTACATGCGCGCCCACGATCTGCCGATCGCCGGCGTCATTTTGAACCACTTCGATGCGCGCGACCTCGTCTGCCAGGACAACCTCGCCACCATCGAGCTCCTCGGCGACACAGACGTCGTCGCCACCATCGCCGAAGGCGGCGCCATGACCCTGCGCAAGCCTTTCTTCCTGCTCGAGCAGGAGTGAGCTCGCAAAAATGCGGCATCTCCGACAAGAGGTGCCGCTTTTTTGCGCTTGTAGAACTCACGAAAGAACCGTGCAAAGATTTTTGCAAAAAAAGGGCACACAGGATCCGCGAAATGCGGTAAAATAAAGATTACCATCCCGCAAAAAGGAGGCGGATCCATGCAGAAAAATCGACTCATCCTGCTCACCCTTGCGTGCTTCGTGCTGTCCCTTGCCCTCGGCGTTTGCGCCGGGTTTGCGCTCAATCCCTGGCAGAGTGTGCCAGCAGAAAATCCTTCCGCAGCGCCAGAGCAGCCAGAAGAAGCGCTCACTCCTGACGAGGACACCCTCATCCAGGAAACCGTCGCCAGCATGACTCTCTATGAAAAAATCTGCCAGCTTCTCATCGTCGAGCCCGAGCATCTCACCGGTGAAGCCGTCGTCACCAGCGCCGGCGAAGCCATGCAGACCGCCCTCGCAGGCATGCCTGTCTGCGGCATCATGTACAGCGAAGAAAACCTCAAAGACAAAGCCCAGGTGCAGAGCATGCTTGCCAATACCCAGAGCGGCAGCAAGATCCCGCTCATCCTCACCTGCGAAGAAGAAGGCGGCCGTGCCAACCGGCTCATGCACACCGTCGGCACCACCTACATCGGCCCCATGCTCGATTACAAAGACCAGGGCACCGACGCCGCCTACAGCAACGCCTACACCATCGCCTGGGACATGCAGAGCCTCGGCTTCAATTTTGACCTCGCCCCCGTTGCCGACGTTTGGTCCAATCCCAAGAACACCGTCATCGGCGACCGCGCCTACAGCGACGATTTCAACCAGGCCGCCGAGCTCGTTCAGGCCGCCGTGTTTGGTTTCCACGATGGCGGCGTCGGCACCGCCCTCAAGCATTTTCCCGGCCACGGCGACACCAGCACCGATTCCCACGACGGCGCCGTCTATGTGAACAAAACCCTCGACCAATTGCGCGCCGCCGAGCTTCTGCCGTTTCAGGCCGGCATCGCCGCCGACAGCGACATGGTCATGATCGGTCACCTCATCTGCACCCAGATCGACAACCAGCCCGCCACGGTTTCCTACAAGATCGTCACCGATCTCCTGCGCGGCGAGCTCGGCTTCGACGGCGTCGTCATCACCGACGGCCTGCAGATGGGCGCCATGACCAATTCCTACACCGGCGCCCAGATCGCGCTGAACGCCATTAACGCCGGCTGCGATCTCCTGCTCTGTCCAGCCAATCCCTGGGAGTGTATCAACGCCCTCATGGACGCCGTCCAAAACGGCAGCCTCGCAGAGGAGCGTATCGACCAAAGCGTCACCCGCATCCTCACCATGAAAGCCCAGCGCGGCATCTGGACACCAGCCGCATAACAACCGCACCACCGCGCTCTCCAGAAATGGGGAGCGCTTTTCGTTTAAGGGAGGAGGTAGGGTTACTCCTCGCGGTCGGCGAGATATTTCGCACGACGTTCTTTTTCGTTTGGCGCGTAACCAGCGTCCAGCTGCTGCGCCCGGGCGCTCGTCTTTGGCGGCTGCTTCGTGCCAGCGATCTGTGGCGCCGGCGTGTAATCGTCGCCGAGGTAGTCCTTATAGCGCCCGTTGAACCACGTCGACCCATTGAGCAGCTGGCGGTCAGCAGGGGAAGCCTTCACCTCCTCCATGTAACGCTCGATCGCCCGCCCCATCTCCTCCACAGAGACAGCCATGAGCGCACGCTTCGTTTTCGCGCTCACCTGGTTCTTGCCGCGATCGTATGGATAGAGCTGCCACAGCGCCTCAAAATGCTCCGCTTCCTCTTTTGAGAGAGAGGATTTTGCAGATTTCTGGGAAGCAGCGTGTGCGTGTGGTGCAGCGTCAGCTGCACAGGCTCCGTCAGGAGCCATACACACATTATCCATATCCGTATCCATAGCATTATCCTTATCCGTAGCCTTATCCTTAGGTAGATTTGCTAGATTTGCTACGTCGGCATTTGTAGCGGTGCTAGCTTTTGCCAGCCGAGCATTCTCAGCTTTTTTAAGGCCGCCTTTGCGACCAGCTTCTGCGCGTTTTTCGCGACGCTCGTCGTAATTGATCAGTGAGCGCTCTACATCGCCCCAGATCGCTTTGAATACGGCGCGTTCCATGCGGTTCATCTCTTCTGGCATTTCACAATTAGCGCCGGCGCAGGCGAAGACCGCCTGTAGCACGCACGTGCATTCCTCAGGAGTCAGCTCCTTGAGCAGCTCCCAGTGGGAGAGAAAAAACAGGAATGCTACATTATCGTAGGGAGTTTTAAGTTCAGTCATTACGCATCCTCCTTTGTAGAAATTGCCCAATATACCATCTTTGCAGGATTGGAGAGGGCGTTGTATGATTCGTCAGTGCCTGTGACAAGAGCGAAAAGAATGTACAATGTTTCGCTGGCTTCATTATGGGAAAGCGCATAATTCTCTAACGCTTTCAAGCTGAAAAGGTCAGCTTCCGAAATTTTAATATGGGGCATAGTAAATGCCTCCTTTCGTTTTTTTATTGCGCGCGTCGTTGTGCGATCTCGAGAACTTCGCCGGATGCGCGCGGGACAAAGAATTCTTTGATGGTTTAAGTATAGCTGCTGTTCGCAAATGAGTAAATCCTGCAAGAATCTTAGCATGCTCCGAGCCCGCAAAGCCGCATTTTACCGTACATAAGGCGCCGCAAAGATCGTAGAAAATCTTGCTAATCCGCATCGTTAAGCCATTTATACCATGCCAAGAATGTTTGCACGTTTTGGCCATTTTTGAGAAAAACCGTAAAAAAGTGCAAAAAAAATCTCCTGTGATCAAAAAAATCACAAGAGATTTGAATCAATAGTCTTTGCTCTGAGGCGGAGGCAGCGGTGCGCCATGCTCCTCTAAAAATTTTTTGTTTTCTTCAAATGGCAGATCGGAGCGTTGTTTCAAAACAAGATGGTACATGCAGTGAGTAAGATTGTTCGGCTCCAAATAATATCCGCCCTTATGCAGCAGCGGCAGGCTGATTTCCGGCGGCAGATTTGCGGCCAGACACATTGCGACCACCTTTCCCACTGTGCCGTGCGTTTTTTGGTTGATGATCTGGCCGACCGATGCTGGGCTGTAGCCTGTGCGTTCCGCAATTTTGTTCTGACTGCAGCCAAAGCTATTAATCGCCAGCCTGAATGCTTCGGTGAACCCATTGGGCAACTCGCGTATCAGTTTAATGATCATTTTCTCGCGATTGACTAATCTTCGTTGCCATTTTTCGGAACGATTGTCAAAATCTCTGAACAGATATTCCTTTGTAAGCGGAATCCCCGCGCTTTGGCTCATCAGACAAAATTCCCCGTAGCGCGCCTGCGCGCCTCCCAGCACCACCTTAAACCGCAGGCAGCACTGGTCCATATGATAGCGCGCCGCATCTGAGAGCATCAGCGCGCCGTCCTCGCCGCGTGTCACATAGCGCGGATCGTCCAGCACAAAATGCCCCTCCACATAGAGATAGCCCTGCGCAGCGCGCGCAAAATCCGCGTCCTCGACCATCAGCCGCGCCGCATCCTCCGCCGGGATCGAGAACGTTTCATCCTGCGCAAGCGTCCCCGCTCGCCAGCTGTGCGGCCGCAGATAGCGCCCGTCGATATAGACATACACCCCTGCCACACTCTCAAAGCCAACCTCCAGCATCCGCAGCTTCGCCGCTTCGCGCGAAACGCCGAAAAATCCCGCCAGATCGTCGATCACCCCAGGCATCTCCTCCACGCGGTTCGGCGTGATCACCTTCATATCGTGGCGCGTCCATGCTTCCTCCGCCTTCCGCCGAAACAGCGCCCGCGGCATCTGGATGTACCGCGCCAGCGTGTTCGCCTGCCACTCCATCTCCAAAAGCCGATCATCCCCCGCGCGCCCAGCGCCGCCGTCCACCCGGCAGCAGATCGCCGGTTCCTGGCTGTCCGGTTGTTGGGCTCTGCGCAGCGCCATCGCCTGTCCATGCAGCGCCCAGTGCACACATTCGTGCACGATCGTGTTGTCGTGCGTGCCCATCCCGCCCATAAAGGTCGCCGTCGTGTCCACCACCATCGTTTTCCGCTTCACCGGCGCGAGCACTTGATGTTGGCGCATCGCATCATAAAGCGGTGTCTCCGTCTCCTGGAAAAACATTTCTCCGTAGATCTCTCCTTCCGGCTCGATCTGCCGATAGAGCACAGAGAGCCCCATCCGCTCCGCCATCTCGTGCGCATCCACGCGCCGCGGCTTTTCCAGCGCCTCCGGATAGTAGGCCGCAAGCAGCCGTTCTGCCAGCGCATCCAGCGCGTCCTCGCCCAGCTCCGGCACCAGCCCTGCAGAGAGCCGCACAAGCCCCTTTTCGCAGAAATACGCCGCGTAATCCTGCATCTCCTTCGCATCCTCCGTGCGCGCCACAGCCTCCACCTGCACAGGAACCGACGCGCTCGTCAGATCCACCCGCGCCCGCACTCGCAGCGCCGCATCCTGCGCAGAAAGCGCCAGATCCAGCACCGAGAGCACCTCGGGCGCGCCCAGCTCCGCCCACACCTGCACATCCTCCAGCGCCAGCGTATCCTCGTCCACACCGAGCTGCGTTTTTCGATTCGCCAGCTGTCGTGCCAGCGCCCGCCAGAGCCGCCCGCCGATCTCCTCGCCATAATACCACGCCAGATCCCTTCGTTCTTCGCGCATCCTAACGCCTCCCTGTCAATATTCTGCATCTATTATACCCCGCCTCGTCCGCGCAAAGTCAAGCATAGAAAGCGCCGCCACAAAATCTGTAAACCGTCCAAAAATTGAAAAACTCGCACGTTTTGAGCAAAACTGGTCGAAATAATGCAAAATTGGTAAGAAAAAATCCTTGACAGCATGGTATAATAAAGCGAATGGTATAAGGACGCCGTGCAATATGCCTACGACAACGGCCTGATGACTGGCGTGAGCGCCAATGAATTTGCGCCAGAACAAACGACCACCCGCGCGATGATCGTCAGCATGCTCGCCCGTCTGGAAGGCGTGGAAAGTGCAAATAACGCAGGTTTTGCCGATGTCAGCAACGAATGGTACGCCACAGCAGTGAACTGGGCCGCCAGCGTCGGCGTTGTCAATGGTTATGAAGATGGCACGTTCAAACCAAACACCGCCATCACCCGCGAACAGCTTGCAGCCATCCTGATGAACTACGCCCAGTATAAAGGCCAGGATGTGAGCGCAAGAGCAGACCTCAATGGCTACACCGACCAGCCAAGCACCTGGGCAGAAGAAGCCATGCAGTGGGCGGTAGCAGAGGAACTCATCACCGGTGTGACGAACGATGAACTTCAGCCACAATCCAGCGCCACAAGAGCGCAGGTCGCTGCCATCCTCCAGCGCTTTCTCGCTGAATGATTACTAATTAATCAGCGGTTTATCTTGCGCCTGTCAGGATGGAATGGTATACTGAGAGTAAGCAATCAGCGGAAGGCGTCAAGGCTTTCTGTTTTGCTCGTTAGTGGGGGTTTGAGACACCCGCCCGAAATTTTCCCGCTGTCGGTCATGCGGAATATAAATAGACCGTGAAACCGTTTTCCCGCTGTCGGTCACGCGGAATATAAATAGACCGTGAAAACGTCTCGCAGCCTCTTGTCTTTCTGGCAAGGGGCTTTATTTTTAGCAAGGGGGATCTGTATGGAACTGATATCTGGCACACTGTATTTTGTCAGCGAAAAAAAGCGCCGAGCACGCATCAATGGGATGCAGGCTCGGCGCTGTGTCAATCTGCGCGCTGGCTGAGCCCGTTGACTAAAAGTGGTAAATTTACCAGAAAAAGTCAGTGGAGGGCTGGCGTTTATTGTGGATGGTGGGTATAATGAGGATAAGCCATCGACTAAAAGTGGTAAGTTTACCAGAAAAAGTAAATGGAGGGGTTGCTATGGAGATCAAACGCGACAGCTATCTGAACGCGCTCATTAATCGCATGCACAATGGGATGATCAAGGTGGTCACGGGCGTTCGCCGCTCGGGGAAATCCTATCTGATCTTTCATATTTTTCGCGATTATCTGCTGGCGCAGGGGGTGACGGCGTCGCACATCATCAGTGTGGCGCTGGATCAGCGCAAATATCGACGCTATCGCGACGATCCGGATGCGCTGCTGGATGACATCGAGGCGAGTGTGACGGACGGCGGGATGTATTACATTTTGCTGGACGAGGTGCAGATGATGGTGGATTTTGAGGAGGTGCTGAATTCGCTGTTGCACATCGACAATGTGGATGTGTATGTCACGGGCAGCAATTCGCGCTTTCTCTCGAAGGATGTGCTGACAGAATTTCGCGGGCGCGGCGACGAGATCCATATTTTTCCGCTGACGTTTAAGGAATTTATGCAGGTGTATGAGGGGGATGTCTACCACGGCTGGGCGGAGTACATGCTCTACGGCGGGCTGCCGTTGGTGGCGACGATGAAGACGGAGGAGCAGAAGGTGAACTACCTGACGCGCCTTTTTGAGGAGACGTATCTCAAGGATATCATCGAGCGCCACGATGTGAAAAAAACGCAGGAGCTGGACGATCTGGTGAATGTGCTGGCATCGGCGGCGGGTTCGCTGACGAATGTACCAAAGATCGCGGCGACGTTCAAAACGGTGCTCCATTCGGACATCAGCGTGAGCACGCTGCGACAGTATATCACCTATCTGGAAGATGCGTTTCTGATCAGCAAGGCGCTGCGCTACAATGTGAAGGGACGAAAATACATTGGCACGCCGGTGAAATATTATTTTGAGGATGTCGGGCTGCGCAATGCGCGTCTGGCTTTTCGTCAGGTGGAGGAAACGCATCTGATGGAGAACATTATCTATAATGAGCTGCGCAGCCGTGGCTTTTCGGTGGATGTTGGCGTTGTTGAAAAACGCGTCATGGTGGACGGAAAATCGACACGTCAGCATTTTGAGATCGATTTTGTGGCGAATCTTGGCAGCCTCCGTTATTACATCCAATCGGCGTTTGCGCTGCCGACGGCGGAGAAGCGTGCGCAGGAGAAGCAGTCGCTGCTTGAGGTCGGGGATTCGTTCAAGAAGATCATCATCGTCGGCGATGTGCGCGGTGTCACCCGCGACGAACAGGGCATCACGACGATGAGCATCTACGATTTTCTGCTCAGGGACAACGCCCTGGAGCTTTGAGCGCGCGGCAAAAATTATCTCTGCGATAACGAAAGATGCGTTTTACAGAGGGGCTGTGGTATGTTAAGATAGAGCATGGAGGAATCTCTCCATGCTTTTATAGGATCTGTCTGCTTTTGGCGGACTTTCGATAACTGCTGGTCACGAAGGAGGGCAAGCATATGAAAATGATCTCGTGGAATGTCAACGGGCTGCGCGCCTGTGTGACGAAGGGCTTTCTGGATGTGTTCCAGTCGCTGGATGCGGATATTTTCGCGCTGCAGGAAACGAAGCTGCAGCCGCACCAGATCGATCTGGAGCTGCCGGGCTATCAGCAATTTTTCAACAGTGCGGAGAAAAAGGGCTACTCGGGCACGGCGATCTTCACGCGCAGGGAGCCTTTGGATGTGCGCTACGGCATTGGTATTCCGGAGATGGACACGGAGGGCCGTGTGATCACGCTGGATATGGGCGATTATTATTTCGTCACGACCTACACGCCGAACTCTCAGAGCGAGCTGGCGCGGCTGGATTACCGCATGAAATGGGACGACGCCTGGCGGGATCTGCTCTGTCGACTGAAGGCGGAAAAGCCGGTGATCGCCTGCGGGGATTTGAATGTTGCCCACACGGAGATCGACCTGAAAAATCCAAAAACGAACCGTCGCAATGCGGGCTTTACAGATGAGGAGCGCGAAAAATTTTCGGCGCTTCTGGATGCGGGCTTTATCGACACCTGGCGCTACCAGCATCCGGGGGTGGAGCAGGTGTATTCCTGGTGGAGCTACCGCTTCAAGGCGCGCGAGAAGAACGCTGGCTGGCGCATTGACTATTTCGTGGTCAGCGAGGATCTGGCGCCGCGCATTGTCTCGACGGACATCCACACGGACATTTTCGGCTCGGACCACTGTCCGGTGGAGCTTGTGATCGACTGAAGCCTGTGGTAAGCAAAGAGAAGGAAGGATAACCATGAGTTTTATTGAACGCTTTAACCGCGATATTGAATGTGTTTTCGAACGCGACCCGGCGGCGACCTCGAAGCTGGAGGTTGTGCTGAATTATCCGGGTCTGCACGCGATCTGGATGCACCGCATCACGCACCGTCTGTACAACATGCACATGCGCGTGCTGGCGCGATTCCTCAGCCAGGTGGCGCGCTTTTTCACGCAGGTGGAGATCCATCCCGGCGCGCAGCTGGGGGAAGGGCTCTTCATTGACCACGGCTGCGGCATCGTCATCGGCGAGACGGCGATCCTCGGCGACAATGTGACGCTCTATCAGGGTGTGACGCTGGGCGGCACGGGCAAGGAATCCGGCAAGCGCCACCCAACCCTGGGCGACAACGTCATGGTCTCCAGCGGCGCCAAGGTGCTGGGGAATATCAACATCGGCAACAATGTGAAGATCGGCGCCGGCTCTGTCGTCATCAAGGATGTGCCAGACAACTGCACCGTTGTCGGCGTGCCGGGACACATCGTGCGCCAGGACGGCAAGCGCGTCCACACCGACGCCCACCATCCAGATCTCAACCACAACCAGCTGCCAGACCCAGTCGACGATTGCCTGCGTATTTTCGGCTACCGTCTTGACGAGGTCAGCCGCCGTTTGAAAGAATTGGAGGAAAAGCTTTGAACCAAGTCATGATCTATAACACCCTGGCCAAGAAAAAAATGCCATTTGAGCCGCTGGAGCCAGGCAAGGTGAAAATGTATGTTTGCGGCCCAACCACCTACAACTACATCCATCTCGGCAACGCACGCCCGATCGTCGTGTTCGACACCGTGCGCCGTTATTTCAGCTATCTCGGCTACGACGTCACCTTTGTTTCCAACTTTACCGACGTCGACGACAAGATCATCAACCGCGCCAACGAGGAAGGCAAGGACCCCGTCGCCCTCGCCGCCTACTACATCGACGCCTTCTTTGAAGACACGAAGGCGCTGAACGTGCTCCCAGCCACCGTGCATCCAAAGGTCAGCGAGCACATCGACGACATCATCGCCTTTGTGCAGGGCCTCATTGACAAGGGCTACGCCTACGCGCTGGATAATGGCGACGTCTACTACTCCGTGCGCAAATTTGGCGACTACGGAAAACTTTCTGGCCGCGATATCAACGACCTTCTGTCCGGTGCGCGTGTCGAAGTCGACGAAAAGAAGCAGGATCCGCTGGATTTCGCCCTCTGGAAGAGCGCCAAGCCAGGCGAGCCATATTGGGAATCGCCATGGGGCAAGGGCCGTCCAGGCTGGCACATTGAATGCTCCGCCATGAGCGCCAAATACCTCGGTGACACCTTCGACATCCACGGCGGCGGTCAGGATCTCATCTTCCCACACCACGAAAACGAGATCGCCCAGAGCTGCGCCCTCCACGACGCGCCAATGGCCCGCTACTGGATGCACAACGGCTTCATCACCATCAACAGCGAAAAAATGAGCAAGTCCAAGGGGAATTTCTTCCTCCTGCGCGATATCCTCGAACGCTTCGATCCAGAGGTCGTGCGCTTCTATCTGCTGAGCGTGCAGTATCGCAGCCCGCTCGATTTCGACGACGAAAAGATCGAAGTCGCCGGTCGTGGCCTCGAGCGCATCAAGCACGCTGCTGAATCTGCCGACAAAGCCATGAAGCTCGCCGGCACCCTGGCAGACGACGACGCCCAGAACCTGCGCGCCCAGGCTGAAAAAGCCAAGGCCGATTTCTGCGCCGCCATGAACGACGATTTCAACACCGCGCTGGCCATCGCCGCCCTTTTCGAGCTCGCCAAGGACATCAACATCTATCTCAAGAAGGATCAGTTCGACCGCGAAAGCCTCGCTCAGGCGCGCGAAGTGCTCGGTGAGCTCGCCGATGTGCTCGGCATCACTCTGACAGCCGAAGCCGCCGACGACGACCTCGCCGACAAGCTCATGGATCTCATCATCGCCATCCGCAAGGATGCCCGCGAGGGCAAAGATTTCGCCACCGCCGACCGCATCCGCGACGGCCTCGCCGAGATCGGCGTCATCCTCGAAGACGGCAAAGCCGGCACCACCTGGAAACGCGCGTAAAAAATCCGCCCCTCGGCGGTTGTTGTAGAAAAAGAAAAAACACATTCCGCAAGCGTTCGGCGCTTGTAAGGAATGTGTTTTTTGCTTATAATGAGTGGACGTTGTCCACAGCCAGCTCAGCCAGATTGACCGACTTCAGCGTTTTGTCGATGGACGCCTGAACGCCTTCGAGCACATAGTGAACGGCGCAGAATTCCGGCGTGCCCTGGGCACACTGACCATCTGGCGCTGTGCAGGCGTTGAGGATGAAATCGTCATCCATGACGTGGATGATGTCGAAGAGGCTGATGTCTTCCGGTGGCGTCGTCAGCACATAGCCGCCGCGCTTGCCCTGGAAGGACTGCAGATAGCCGGCGTCCTTGAGCCGTGGCACGATCTTCAGGAAGTAATTGTAGGGAATGTTCATCTTCTCTGCGATCACTTTTCCGGAACAGCTGCCGTCCGGCGCGAAGAGCGGATCCGGATCGTAGTAATTTGCCAGGTACATCATGATGCGAATGGCGTAGTCTGTGGTGATGTTAAGTGACAAGAGAGCCGCCTCCTTATTCTACTGGGATAATGATAACCTTATCAGGTATCTATTATTTTAGCAGATTATGGCTTCGTTTTCTATAGATAATTGGAGATGAGCACTCACTTTTTTATTTTTTCTTGTATGTCTTGCGGCGACTAGGAGATTTTGTCGCGAGAGTTGTGGGGTTTTGGATAAAAAGAGCGGCCATTTGTATTGAAACTATAGGAAAAAACCGCTTTTTAGAGTATACTGAATCTATCTCAGTGAAAAAATCTGAAGGAGTGTTGAAATTGCAGCAATTTTATCAGATCATGAAGCGCTGCGCTGCGGCGCTTGTGCTGATAGCCGTTGTCTGCTCGCTGTATGTGGGCGTTGTCCGTGTGCAGGCGGAGCAGAGCTACAAAAATGTCAATCTCTCGGTCAACGAGGCGGACATCCGCTCGCTGGCCAATGCCAATGGCAAAAATATGGACGCCATGCTCGAGCTTCTGGCAGAAAATGGCGTGTCGCAGGTGCTTTTTAAAGAGAGCACCATCGCCAGTCTGGAAAACGCCGGCGATGTCGTTGTGGCGCTGGGGCCAGCGGTGCAGACGCTGTCTGTCGCCGACAGCCTGCCGGCAGATCTGCCGATCAGCGAGACGAATTATTATGTCGTCGTCACCAACGACGCCTGGCGCGATCAGGTGCTGACGGAGCTGCCGGAAAAGATCCGCGGCGCTGTCGCCTATGACGATGGCGAGCTGGGCGTTGTCACGGTGCCAACGAGCATCGAAGCGACGGCGAGCAACCAGAGCAGCGCCAAGCTGGCGTTCAGCGCCACGGGCGTGGGCTTTGACCAGGAATGGCTGGACACTGTCGCAAACGCTGGCTTTGGCATCATCGCGCAGGTCTCCAGCTGGGAGGATCCAACGGACGCATCGCTGGAGCTGCTCGCAGAGGACATCAAATCCATTCCAAACCTCCAGATGCTGATGTTCAACGATAAATACATCCCGGGCTATCCGGAGGAAGAGGACATCGAAACCTTCTACCAGCTGCTGTTGGATGAGGACGAAAACTTCATCGCGCCGCTGGGACAGATCGAGTTCAACGACCAGCAGGGCTTTAATACCCTCGCCAAGCTCGCTGACAAGGACGTTGTGCGTCTGCACACGATCTCCAACGAGGAGATGAGCACCTTTGAAGGCGACAGCGGCGAAGAGATGGAAGGCGGCATCGTCGAAGCCCTGGACCGCTGGGATCTCGCTGCGCGCGAGCGCAATATGCGCGCGCTCTTGGTGCGTTTCTTCAGCATCGACAATCCTGGCGCGTATTTTGATACGAACATGGCCTATCTCAATGCCATCAACACCGACCTGCAGGACAAGGGCTTCAATGTTGGCGGCGAGGTGCAGGAGATGCCGGCGCTGGATATTCCGGCGGCTGTGCGGTTGGTCATCGGGCTGGGCATCTGCGCTGGCTTTATGCTGATGCTCATGGAGATCGGCTTCCGCCGCATTGCGCTGGCTGGCTTTGTGCTCTCGCTGGTGGGCTGGCTGGGCATGTATGTGCTCAATCAGACGCTGGCGATGCAGCTCATGGCGCTGGCGAGCGTGATCGAATTCCCGATCCTTTCGTGTCTCCTGTTCCTGCCGCCGAAGAAGGATCTCTCGCTGCCGAAGGCCATCGGGCAGATGCTGTTGCTCTGTCTCGTCAGCTGGATCGGCGCTGTGCTCATGGTCGGGATGCTTTCCGACAAGGCGTTCATGCTCAAGCTCAGCTCCTTTGTCGGCGTCAAGATCGCGCATGTGATCCCGATCGTCGTTGTGCCGTTTGTGCTCTATATTGTGCGCGACAAAAAGCCGCTCACGCTCTGCAAGAATCTGCTCAACAAGGCGCTGGATTATAAATGGGCGGTTGTTTTCGCCGTCGTCGCCATGGCGCTGATGATCTACGTTTCCCGTACCGGCAACGAAGGCGGGCAGATCTCTGGCCTGGAAGCAGCGATGCGCCAGTTCCTCAACGACACGATGGGCGTGCGCCCACGCAGCAAGGAATTCCTCATCGGCTATCCGGCGACGATCCTCTATCTCATGTACGCCGCCAAGCGGCCTGTGCTCTGGGTGCTGACGATCCCGCTGGTGATCGGCCAGGTTTCCCTTGTCAACACCTACGCCCACATCCATACGCCGCTGTTGATCGCGCTGCAGCGCAGTCTGAACGGGCTCATCCTCGGCATCGTCGTGGCTGTGATCGCGGTGCTTCTGGTGAAGCTGGGCATTCGCATCTTCCGCTGGGCGACGGACAAGCTCGCCGAGTATGAAGCGCGATGAAAGGGGAGAAGAATATGGACGAACACCCGAACATAGTTATGAGTGGTTACTACGGCTTCCAAAACGCCGGTGACGATGCGGTCTGCTACGCCATCATCGAAGCCCTGCGTCAGGAAATGCCGGCCTGCGACATCACGGTGCTCTCAAACGATCCCGAACTGACGGAGAAAACCTACGGCGTCAGCGCCTGTGACCGCTGGAAGCTGAAGGAAGTCTGGCGCGCGCTGCGCCGCACAGATCTGCTCGTCAGCGGCGGCGGCAGCCTGCTGCAGGATGTCACGAGCAAAAACAGCTGTCTCTATTATCTCGGCATTATCTTCATGGCGGTGCTCCTGCGCAAGCCTGTCGTCATCTACGGCCAGGGGCTGGGGCCACTGTCGAATAAGCGCAACCGCTGGCTCACACGCTGGGCCTTCAACCGCGCCCGCGCCATCTATGTGCGCGACGACGAATCCTACGAGCTTTTGCGCGAGATCGGTGTGAAAACGCCTGTCCAGGTGTCGCCAGATCCGGTGCTCGGCATCGACGGCGACGTCGTCGACACCGCCAAGGGCCGCGCCATTCTCGAAAACCTCGGCTACGACAGCAGCCGTCCGCTGGCGCTGATGGCGCTGCGCGACTGGGGCGGCAAGGATCTTGTGCATGAATTCGCCGCCCTCGGCGATTATCTCGTGGAACAGGGCTACGCCGTCGGGCTCCTGGCGATGCACCACGACCAGGACGACACCATCGCACACGCAGTCGATGCGCACATGCGCGGCGATTCCTTTGTGATCGCCGAGGCTTATGACACGCCGACGCTCTTTTCGATCTTCGACAACGCCTTCGTCGTCGTCGGCATGCGCTTGCATGCGCTCATCATCGGCGCTGCCCTTGACAAGCGCGTCATGGCCATCAGCTACGATCCGAAGGTGGATTCGTTCATGAAAATGATCCACAATCCGCACTGCGTCGCCCTTGGCGACGTCAGCGAGGAAGTGCTCATTAAAAATGCTGCCGAGCGTCTGGAGATCGATCGGCCGGAGGTGGACCACCGTGTGCGCGCCCTCAAACGCATCAGCCACACGCCGGCAAAGAACTGTCAGGAAATTCTCTTGCAGCAATGATGTAAGTTATGCTTGAAATTCGCGATGCCGCTCTTTACAATAGAAAAGAGCAATATCATTATATATGGAAGTGATTGTGTGGCTAAGGAGCTCTTGCTGGTAACAGTCTGTGCTTTTGTCCTGACGACATTTTTCGTGCCGATCGTGAAGCTGTTGGCTGTGCACATCGGCGCAGTAGATAAACCAAACGCACGCAAGGTGCATCATAAGATCATGCCGCGCATGGGCGGGCTGGCGATCTACGGAGCGTTTTGGATGGTGACCTTCACCTTCTATCCGTTTTCCCAGTCGCTGATGGCTTTTTTCCTCGGCGCGACCATGCTGATCTTTGTCGGCATTGTTGACGACGTCACCGATATGCCGGCGAAGCTCAAGCTTCTCGGGCAGATCATCGCAGCCTGCATCGTGACCCTCGGCGGCATCCGCATCGAATTTGTCACGAGCATGTTCGGCGACGCTGCCATGATGGCGCTGCACATTCTCGCTGTGCCCGTGAGCGTGATCTGGATCGTTGCCATCATCAACGCCGTCAACCTCATCGACGGGCTCGACGGCCTGGCAGCCGGCGTCAGCGGCATCAGCGCTGCGACACTGGCCATCTGCGCGCTGATGAACGGCAGCGGCAACATCGCTGTGCTCTGTCTCACGCTTGTCGGCGCCTGTGCAGGCTTCCTCATTTACAATTTTCATCCGGCCTCCATTTTTATGGGAGACACCGGCTCGATGTTTTTAGGCTACACGCTGGCCGTTCTCTCGATCATGGGAACCGCCAAGGGTGTGACCTTTGTTTCCGTGTTTATTCCAATCCTCGCTCTGGGGATTCCGATCTTTGATACATTGTTTGCGATCCTGCGACGAATGATGGCCAACAAGCCAATCTTCGAAGCGGATAAGGCGCATCTCCACCATCGTTTGATGGCGCGCGGGCTCAGCCACCGCAATACGGTGCTCTTGATCTACGCCATCAGCGTCGGGCTGTCGGTGTGCGCCATCATCGTCAACGAGCTGACCAGCGAGCGCGGCTTCGTGGTCATGGTGTTGGTGGTGACGCTCTTGTTGATCGGCGCGAATAAAATTGGTATTCTCGGGAGTACCACCAAAAAGAACAAAAATAAGTAACGCATGAAGGAGCGACTACTACGATGACAAAGAAAAACATCATTATTGCGATCGTTAGTGCCATTGTTCTCGGGGCAGTATTGGGCCTGCTGATCGGTCTGATCGGCGGATTTTTCACTGGTGGCGGAGATGCACAGCCATCCTCCAGCACCGAAAGCCGCACCACCGTCCAGGAAGAACAGCAGAAAGAAAAAGAAGAAGACAAAGCTGCCAAGGAAGCAGCCAAGGATGTCGTTGCTGACGAAAACGGCGGCGAAACCACCGATGATGCAGCAGCTTCTGACGACAATCAGACAGATAGCCAGTCTGACAGCCAGACAGACAGCAACACCACCGCTGACAACAACGCTGGCCAGCAGCAGAACACCGCTACAACCGATAACAACAGCGAAAACACCGCCAATGCCATCGGCACCGGCACCGTCGCTACCGGCGGCTCCGGCCTCAACCTGCGCGCATCTGACAGCGCTCAGAGCAACATCGTCGGCAGCCTGAACGACGGCGCATCCGTCACCATCATCGGCGAAAGCAACGGCATGTATCAGGTACAGCTGTCCGACGGCACGACCGGTTGGGTATCTTCTCAGTATGTTGCCATGAACTAAACTCAAACATGGTGAATTAATATTTTAGGAGGACGTAGACATGAACAGAAACGAACAATTCTCTTACAACGACGATGCAGTGCTGATCACCGACGATTTCGTCGCCGATGAAGATTACAGCACCGTACAGAAAGCCGTTTGCGGTGCCCTCGGTGTGATCGGTGCAGCCATGGTTGTCACCTTCTTCAAGAGCGCCAAAGCACGCCGCATCGCGAAGAAGCAGGCCAAAAAGCTGGCACGCCTCTATCGCTGAGCATAAGCGCTGAGCCACAAACACGCGTCACGATCGACAGATCCGGCGCGTGTTTTATTTTTTTCATGACAGGTTATTTATAAATGCTATGAGCCCATGAATTGACGGGCGGAAACGCACTCCGTACAATAGAATTAAAATGAATTGATGGAGGTCTATTTATGAAACGCTCATTTCCACACCTGTGCAGCCCGATCACCCTCGGCAGGGTGACCTTCCGCAACCGCATCTTTGCAGCGCCGATGGGCAGCACCGACATCACCGCCGATTGCGGCGTCGGTCCACGCACGCCAGGCTTCTACGAGCTGCGCGCCAAAGGCGGCGCCGCCGCCGTCACCGCCAGCGAGCTTGTCGTGCATCCAGCCACCGACGGTTCCCATATGCTCCACCTCGATCTGCAGACGCCAGGGCTCCTCGCCGGCTTCACCTATCTCGCCGACGGCATCAAACGCCACGGCGCCGTGCCAAGCGTCGAGCTTTCCCACAGCGGTCAGTACGCCGGCACCTATCTCGTCGACAAGGATAAAAAAGCCGGCCTCTGTCAGTACGGACCGAGCGACGGCACCCGTCCAGACGGCATTCCTGTGAAAGCCCTGACAAAAGAACAGATCGCCGACATCGTCCAGGCCTACGGCGAAAAAGCCGCCCTCGCCAAGCGCGCCGGTTTTGAGATGGTCATGGTCCACGGCGGCCACAGCTGGCTCATCAATCAGTTCCTCTCGCCATATTTTAACCATCGCACCGACGAATACGGCGGCAGCCTCGAAAATCGCTTGCGCTTTGCGCGCGAAGTGCTCACAAGCGTCCGCGAAGCCGTCGGGCCAGGATTTCCCATCGAGTTCCGTATGAGCGGCTCCGAGCTCTTCGATGGCGGCTACGACCTCGCCGAAGGCTGCAGGATCGCCCACGGCGTCGAAGATCTCGTCGATCTCATCCACGTCTCCGCCGGCAGCTATCAGTTCGGCTTCTTCCAGACCCATCCGTCCATGTTCTCCGACCACGGCTGCAACGTTTACCTCGCCGCCGAAATCAAAAAGCACGTCAGCGTGCCCGTTGCCACCATCGGCGCCTTGAACGATCCGGCGCAGATGGAAGAGATCATCGCCAGCGGCAAAGCCGACGTCATCGAAATGGCGCGCGCCCTTCTCGCCGATCCCGAGCTGCCCAACAAAGTCATGGCCGATCGCCCCAAAGAGATCCTCCATTGCCTGCGCTGCTTCGCCTGCATGGCCGAGCGCCCAACCACACAAACACGCCGCTGCGCCATCAATCCGCGCATCGGGCGTGAGCTGGAAGGCATGGAGATCCTGCCAGCGCGCAAAAGCAAGCGCGTGCTCGTCGCCGGTGGCGGTGTCGCCGGGATGGAAGCAGCCCTCGTGGCGGCCCAGCGCGGCCACGATGTCACCCTCTGCGAAGCCTCAGCAGAGCTCGGCGGCATCCTCAAGGAAGAGCAGGCCATCCCGTTTAAGCACGAAATGTACCAGCTCGGCGTCACCCTCGAAACCCTGATCCGCAAGGAAGGCGTGAAGATCCGCCTGAACACACCAGTCACCGCCGAATTTGCCGACGCCTTCGCCGCTGATGCCCTCATCGTCGCCGTCGGCTCCACGCCAATCGACCTGCCGCTTCCAGGCAAAGAAACCAACACCGTCATCCTCGTCAACGATTATTATCGCGAAAGCGACAAGCTCACCGACAACGTCGTCGTCATGGGCGGCGGCCTCGCCGGCTGCGAGATCGCCGTCCACCTCGGCCAGCAGGGTAAGCGCGTGCATCTCGTCGAAATGGCAGACACCCTCGCCCGCGACTGCAACATCCGCCAGCGCCCGATCCTCATGCAGATGGTCGACAAAACTGTCACCGTCCACACCAGCTGCACCGGCAAGGAGATCACCGCAGAAGGCCTCCTCTGTGAGCAGGCAAACGGCGAAAGCGTGCTCATCCCCGGCACAAGCATCGTCATGGCCGTCGGCCAGCGCGCAAACACCGCCGCCGTCGACGCCCTGCGCGATAGCGCACCATTCGTGCGCATCGTCGGCGACTGCCAGCGCCCATCGAACATCCTCAACGCCATCTACGCCGCTTACCACGCAGCGCTGGATATCTAAATCGCAATAGAAAAAACCGCCATGTTCGGCACAGCTGAGAAACAGCGCCCAACACGGCGGTTTTTGGTTGATTTTGATTTGAAAGCTTTTAGGAAGTAGAGGGTTTGATTATTTCATTAAGAATTTTGCGATATCCTTTGTATATATATATTCGTCTTTGCTTTTTAGGGGGTTAATTGCAATAAGGGGGACTTCAAGCTCGTAACTTGATCCGTGTGTTCTGGAAGTATTGGTGCATAAAATCTTAGTATCGCATTCACCAAAAGCGCAGTTTTTGGCTGATAATAATACATAATTTCCGATCGAATCTTTTGGCAGGTGATATTTTTTTGCAGCTTCATCACTATTTAATATTTCTTTTATATAAGGCTGATTTTTTGCAAATTGGTAAAATGAATTTGTTTGCTCCATGTTGTCCAAAAAAACATACAACATTCCACCTTCTTGATAGATGTGATTCTCTATATATCTATCTTTTAAAGGAGGTAAACAATATACATCGAAGCCTGATTCTTTTGCGATCATTTGAAAATTAATAATATGACATTTTTGATTCATTCCGTGATCTGCTGTAATATATATTTGTCGTTGTGGATCTATAGAATGGATAATCTTTATATATTGATCGATTGCGTTGATTTGTGTATTGGCTTCTGGAGTTCCAGGTGCATAATGGTGGAAGATGTAGTCGTTAGTCGTACAATAAACAAAGTCAATATCCTCTTTCTTAATACACTGAAAAGCTGCCTCTAGTATCCATTCGGTAGCTTTAATAGAGTCGATTGAAGGTGGTGGATTTAGATCGAAACGTTTTCTTAAAGATGGATCCAAATTCTGAGCGCTAATACCAATATCTGCATCTTCTCCGTATACGCCAAGCACCTTACCTTTAACGGTTAAAAGAGCAGTTGTTCTGTTATGTTTTTTGTAGTAATGTAAAATTGTTTCAGCTTTCATGTATCCTTTTTCTTCAATGAAACCTTCGTTTTTTGTGACAGGATCATAAAAATAATTTCCTATTACGTGGGTTTCGTTTGGCCATTTTCCAGACAAAATAGATGCATGATTTACATTAGTTACTGAAGGCATAACCCCTTGTACTTTTTTTAAGAAACCGAGCTGTTGAGATAGTTTGAAGATATTTGGAGCATTGTCTGATGACAAATAATCTGGGGAGCATCCGTCAATTACTAGCAGCAAGACCTTATCCATATTTTTACCTTCTCTCACTAAATTTATTATGATATACAAAACACCGCAGGTAAGTGTGCCTGCGGTGTTTTGCGTGTTGCTTAAACGTGAAGTCTTAACGTGAAATTTTAAATATGAAGGGCGAATCACAGTGGGGAATGAATGGTTAAGTTTCATCATCACAGACAACTTGTACACCAAATTTAGAAGCGACTTCTTTAGTTTCTGTGCATCCATCGTAATTAGGAACGTGGATAGCACCTGCGTTATCATCACTTTCCTCATCGTTACATACAATTTGAATGCCTACCTTGGAGGCCACTTCTCTTGCATCTTCGCATTTATCTTCATCGCTAACCCCGCGTAAATCGATTTTAGTTGCCAATACTATGCACCTCCTATTTTGTAAATGTGCTAGATCGAAATAATGTACGACAAAACAACATCAATGTTTTATTAAAACTAAGATAACATATCGTTGGTGTGAATTCAATTGCTGATGCATATCGATAATATATGGAAGGTAGAGTTTTGTAATATGTTAAGCTGATCTAATCGGCTAGATAGGAGAGAAACTCGGAACCAATTTTGGAAAGCGGTCGATTTGGAAGCCAGATGGTATCAAGACAAGTGTATAGATCTGGATGATCGATTTCTGAAAACGTTACATCCGTGTAATCAAGCATTTCTACAACTTCTTTTGGCACAATACCGATACCTAATCCTGCTTTTGCCCAATACAACGTCGTTCGAGCGTCATTGTTTAGACAATAAAAATTTAAAGTGACCTGTTCTTTTAAGTGGATATTTTCCAACATGGAATAGTATCTACGATTAATTATTAATGGATACTCATTGAGATCGTTGATTGATATTTTTTTGTTTGAATCAAAGGGGAAGATGTTTGATTGTGTGACTGCGACCATTGGTGTAGCGGGGCCTTTTATCTGAGCAAAACCACTCTCGTCAAAAGGTGTGCGGACGATCCCAATTTCAATGATTCCTTTTTTTACATAGTCTATGATTTCAAAGGAGTTTCCTTCATATAAATTGAATTTGACATCAGGATAATGTTGGCGAAATTTGAAAAACACCTTGTTTATAAAGGTGCTCCCAGATGAAGAAACCATTCCAATATTTAGCGTGCCAGAGATGCCATCCTTAAATTCAGCTAAGTCTACAGAGATGCTGTCAACTCGATTCAGTATTTCATATGATTTTTGGAGGAGCAGAGAACCTGCTCCGGTTATACGTATTCCGGAAGGGAGTCTCTCAAAAAGTTGTACACCAAGTTCGTCTTCTAATAGTTTAATTGAATGGCTTAAGGCTGGTTGAGCGATATAGAGCTTTTTGGCAGCTGAGGTGATCTGCCCCATTTCAGCAATAGTGGTGAAATAGCGAAGTTGTTTTAAATCCATTATAACGCCTCCTAATGCGTGGTGATTTATTAATTCAATATATAATTATTTGACAGTAAACACAAGGGTAGTTTGTAGTAAAAAAACGACTAAAATGAACCTACGTATAGTATCGCATATTTTAATGATTAAAGCGCGGGTTTTTTCATACAGAAAATGTATGGGGGCTAGACATCTCATGTCTTTGAAATAAATTGAAATTATGGGTAGTATAAACACATGAAATGCATCGCCTCTTGGCGATAAAAATGTTTTCCATAATCTTTGCGCAAAGATTGTTTTTTAGGACAAATGAGTTCGAGTATATGAGATCAGAAGGACTTTCTGACTCATGAAAGGAGATTTTTATAATGAGTGAAGTAATTATTGAAAAAACAGAACATGAGGTTGTTGCCGAATTAATCGAAAAAGCTAAAGTGGCTATGGATCAGATCAAAGATTATACCCAGGAACAAGCAAATGAATTGGTTAAAGCTGCTGCATGGGCAATTTATAAACAAGATCATGCCGAAACTTTAGCGGAAATCTCTGTTAGAGATACTGGCTTAGGTAAATATGAAGATAAAGTTTCCAAAAATCAGAGAAAAACACTTGGATGTTTGAGAGATTTAATGGATCCATCGGCAAAGAGTGTCGGTATCCTGCAAGAAGATCCCGAAAAAGGGCTGATCGAATATGCAAAACCGGTTGGTGTCGTTGCTGCCGTTTGTCCATCAACGAATCCAGCGGCAACACCAGCAAACAAAGTAATGTTCTCGCTGAAGAGTTTAAATGCCGTGATCCTCTCACCATCGCCAAAAGGTGTTTCTAGCTGTGAAAAATATGTGGAATATGTTCATGCTGAGTTGAGCAAGATTGGTGCGCCGCTGGATTTGGTCCAGATGATTCCGGCACCGGTTTCCAAAGCGAAAACTCTGGAATTGATGCAGCAGGCCGATTTTATTGCTTTGACTGGTTCGGCTAATAATATTAAAATGGCGCAGACCTCCGGTACACCAAATGTGTGCGTAAGTGCAGGTAATGTTGTGACTGTCGTGGATGCATCGGCAGATTTGAAAGATTCTGCACATAAGATTACTTTGAGCAAGATTTTTGACCATGCTACGAGCTGCTCAAGTGATAATGCAGTGGTTATTGAGGAAGCTGTTTATGATGACATGATAGCTGCTCTGATCGCTGAAGGCGGATATATGTGCAATGCGGCAGAAAAGGATGCTTTGCAGAAAGCACTGTGGGATCCAGAAACAGGTAAACGTAGGGGCGCAACAACTTGCAAAGCGCCAGATATTATTGCTAAGGAAGCTGGATTCACCAGCGATGAAGCGCTTTCTGCCAAATTCTTTATGGTTGAAGAAACGAACTATGGTAAGGAGTACCCATTCTCTAGCGAAAAATTAGCGGTTGTACTGACGGTGTATAAAGCAAAAGATTTCGAAGAAGCGCTTGATATAACCGAAGGCGTTTTGAACGTAAAAGGTCGCGGACATTCTTGCGGGCTACATACCACCAATAAAGACCACATTTATGAGATTGGAAAGCGCATGAAAGTATGTCGCCTGATGATTAACCAGGCACAGTGTTTCGCAAATGGCGGGAATTTTGACAACTGCATGAATTTTACCCTGTCAATGGGTGGCGGTACGTGGTCTGGTAATAACATCAAAGAAAACTTGAATTATAAGCATTTCTTCCAAACCACAAAGGTTTCTATGCCAATTCCAGCGGTTACTCCAGATATCGCAGATTATCTTGGTGAATATTGGGATAAGTACGGAAAATAAACAATAAGACGGTAAGGAGGGAGTTATTATGAAATTATTTGAGTATCAAGCCAAAGAAATATTCAAAGAATGTGGGATTATCGTTCCAGATAGTATCTTGATTAGTTCCGAAGATGAGCTAGAAGCGGCTGTCGAACAGATTGGGCTTCCTTGCGTTGTGAAAGCACAGGTATTACACGGTGGGCGTGGCAAAGCCGGATTGGTTAAATTTGTCAAGACAAAAGAAGAAGCGTTGCAGGAAGGTGTACGTATTCTTGGTGTTACCGGCCAAAGACTTCTGGTAGAAGCAGCTGTGGAAAATGTTGCAGAAATTTACCTTTCAATTACAGGTGATCCTGTCGAAGGAAAGGCACTTATAATGGCTTGCGGTGATGGTGGGATGGACATTGAAGAGATCGCTCGCACGGAACCGGAAAAGATTTTAAAACAGCATGTAGACCTTGCGGCTGGACTGCTACCATATGAAGGTCAAAATATCTTCTATTCTTTGGGATTTGATAAAGAAACTGTAAAATCTGCTAATAAGATGCTTGCTGGTTTGTACAAAGCCTTCCGTACCTATGAAGCAGAATTGGTTGAGATCAATCCGCTGATGCTTACTCCAGACGGTCAGTTCGTTGCGGCTGATGGAAAGCTGAACATTGATGATAATGCTATTTATAAATATCCACAGTTTGAAAAGACCAGAGCATATTACAACACCGATCTTGAATACGAAGCTGCACAAGTTGGAGTGCCATTCCTTCAGTTTGATGGCAATATTGGTATGCTTGTTGCAGGTGCCGGTCTGGCTAATGTTGTATTTGACTTGATTAATTACAGTGGTGGCTCTGTAGGTACTTATCTGGAATTTGGAGGACCAAATTATAGTAAAGGCAAACAATGCATGGAATTGATGCTCGAAAGCAATCCGAAAGGAATTTTGATTGTAGCATTTGGAACGATTGCGCGTGCAGATGTTATGGCTGAAGGTATCGTTGAAGCGTATGAAGAATTAAAGCCGACAATTCCTGTTGTTACAGCAATTCGTGGCACTGGTGAAGAACGTGCTAAAGAGTTGCTGGCTCAGACCCCGTTTGAAGCTTATGATGATGTTGAAGACGCTGTTGCGCGTATTATTGAACTGACTGGAGGTGCACAAGCATGAGCATTTTAATTGATGAAAATACTAGAGTTTTGGTTCAAGGGATTACCGGTAAAGAAGGAAGCTTTTGGGCAAAGCATATGAAAGATTATGGCACGAATATCGTGGCAGGTGTAACGCCTGGTAAAGAAGGACAAAACGTTGATGGTATTCCTGTTTATCATACCGTGCAGCGTGCCATTGCCGAACACGAAATTGATGCAACCTTGCTTGTGGTTCCGCCGAAAGCTGCATGTGCCTCCATCAGAGAAGCGCTTGATGCAGGGATTAAAACGATTGTTGTAACAGCGGAAGGTATTCCGTTGCAGGATGCATTGGAGATTCGCCGATTGGGCAAATTGTGCGGGGCAACGATTATCGGCAGCAATTCAACCGGGCTGCTTTCTACTGGAAAATGCATGATGGGATTTTTCCCTGTCTGGCTGGAACGTGTATATCAACGTGGTTCGATTGGTGTAATGACTCGAAGTGGCTCGTTAACTAATGAAGTGACGGCGCAGATAATTAAAGCAGGCTTTGGGACGACCACTATGGTTGGCGTTGGCGGGGATGCTACGACCTTTACACGATTTGCAGAACTCTTGCCTTTGTTTGAAGCCGATCCAGAAACAGAAGCTGTGGTAATCATTGGCGAATTGGGGGGGACAATGGAAGAAGAAGTCGCTGAAGCCATTGAAAAAGGGATTTTCACTAAACCTCTTGTAGCTTCTTTAGGAGGTCGCACAGCGCCAAAAGGCACCAAAATGGGTCACGCCGGTGCAATTATCAGTGCGGGCAAAGGCAGTGTCCAAGATAAGATCGATGCTTTGACAGCAGCGGGAGCCTCGGTGGCGGATCGTCCAAGCGCTGTTGGCCAATTATTACGTGAACGTTTAAGAAAATGAAAGAAGATTGAGCAGGTATCAGAGCCGTTGCTCTGATACCTGCGACAACTAATAGGGAGGTGCTACTTATGTCAGATAAGAATAAATCTTTAAGTACTTATACGAAAAAAGAGTATAAATTTAATAAAAAGAATGCTTTGATTTTCCTTATAGCAGTTGCAGTAATGGCAATAATAATTTTTTTACCGCCGTTCCCTGAACTCCATAATGGTGATGAGGTTATCGCATTGACACAAGATGGAAAAACTGTATTTGCCATTCTAGCTTTTGCAGTTGTACTTTGGATGACTGAAGCAATTCCATTTTCTGCCGCATCACTCATGATGATTATCTTTTTGACATTCTTTGGTTTGTGTACCTTTGATGAAGGTGTCAATATGGGGCTTGGGCAAGAAGTCATTTTATTCCTTGCCGGCGCAATGGGCATTTCCGCTGCTCTAACAGATAGCGGCCTTGCTGAGCGTATTATGCTTATTGTATTAAGTAAAGTAGGTGTCAGTACTCGTCGTATTGTCTTCGCATTTATGGCGATGGCGACATTGATTTCGATGTGGGTGACAGATATGGCCGTTGCAGCAATGCTTTTACCTCTTGGTATCACCATTCTTCAAGCGGCAGATGCAAAACCACTTCAAAGTAATTTTGGACGTGCACTCATGATCGGCATCGTTTGGGGGTGTTTGTTTGGTGGCGTTGGAACACCGGCTGGTTGTGGTACTAACGTTGTAGCTATGGGGTATTTGCAAAGTCTGGCGGGAATTACAGTTACTTTTCCACAATGGATGATTGTAGGTGTGCCATCGGCGTTAATCATGTTGCCAATTGGTTATCTGCTTCTGACCAGAGTGTTCTTCAAACCGGAAATAGACGAATTGCCAGTTTCTACGGATAGTATTAAAGAACTTTTGAGAGCACGTGGGAAGCTTGAAGCGAGAGAAATACACACGTTGATTATTTTTGTGGTCGTTGTCTTTTTATGGGTCGCAGGTCCTCTGCTCCGTGATAATTTAGGGTTGCCTCTTTCTGATGCAGGTATCGCTATGCTAGGCTTCTTGTTGTGCTTTGTTCCTGGGCTGACAGTCTTTGATAAATGGGCAGATGCATCCAAGTCGATTGACTGGGGCGGTCTGATGCTCATTGCCGGTGGCTTGGCAGCTGGAACTATGCTTTCTGAAACAGGGGCTGCGCGCTATCTTTCCTGGGCGATGCTCAGTGGTCTTCAGGATTGGCATCCGCTCTTACGTGTCGTACTTGTTATCGTTGTAGTCGAATTGATGAAGATATTTTTTTCATCAAACAGTGTTACGGGTGCGATCGTTTTGCCTCTCATCATAGCTTTGGCGTTAGATCTTAACATGGCTCCGTGGTCGGTTGCTGGTCCTGCGGCAATTGCTTCTTCCCTTGCGTTAATTATGGTTACTTCAAGCCCAACGAATGTTATTCCGTACTCGTCAGGATACTTCAGTATCAAAGACTTTGCAAAGTGTGGTATTGTAATGACGGTGTGTGCTGTTGTTTGTGTGACACTATGTGTTGCGATTTTTGGTAACTTTAATGGTATGAATATTTTCAGCATGTAAAAACATCAAAACGCCGCTTCTGCATTGGCTGAGTAGCTAACGTAGAAGTGGCGTTATTTCTAAAAAGAGGAAAAATATTGGGGGTGGGATTCGTGGAAATGAGCTTGCTGGTAACAATTTTTATTGCTTTTATGTTGGGGTATATTGTAACAGGCCTTGTAGGATTTGGTGGAAATGTTTTGATACTTCCGTTGTTGTCTTTGATGGACTATCCGGTGCATGATATTGTTGTAGTTATGGCGTTTGTTTCATTTGTGAACGCATTGTATCGTGTTGTGGAATGCCACAAGGCTGTTGAATGGGGGCGATTGATAAAACTGTGGTGCCTAACCATTCCTGGGGCATTTTTAGGCGTATGGCTGTTAAAAAATCTTCCGGAAGATGCTCTTAAACTGTTGTTGGGTGTGTTTGTTATCATACTTGCTGCTTTCAATCTATTAAAGAAACATGAATTTGAAACACCTGCAATGCTTCGGCACGAGATGAGAATAAAAAGGATATTCTATCATATACTTCTTTTTGTTGGAGGAATACTGCAAGGCGCTTTTGTATGTGGTGGGCCTTTGTATGTCATTTTTTGTAGCCATTATTTTGGATATGATAGACCTAAATATCGTGGTATGCAGTTTGGCATAATGGTTGTTAATTCTTTTATTGTGTTTGTTTCATATTGGCTACATGGAGATTATATAGGACATGTTGCTGTTCAATGTATTCCGGCATTGCTAGGGATTGTGCTGGCAGTGTTTTTTAGCGGATGCTTGCTGGACAGAATCAATGATAGGCGATTATATATATTGATTCAAATTGTGTTACTTGTGTCTGGAGGTAATTTGGTCATGCAATTCTTTTGAAAAATTACTTTGTCAAAAACCTGCCTGCTCCGGTGTGATTATTTTTGACGTAGCTCAGGCGGCGTGTTATACTTGAAGCATCGTTAACAGGCCGGTGTAGCTCAGAGGATAGAGCAGTGGTTTCCTAAACCATGTGTCGCAGGTTCGACTCCTGTCACTGGCGTTCGATTGAAGAGGAGGAATTGTAATGATCGATATCGCAATTATTGGCGCCGGTCCTGCTGGGATGACGGCGAGTGTGTATGCGCGTCGCGCTGGCTACAGCGTCACCGTGTTTGAGCTGGGCATGCCTGGCGGGCAGCTTTCTACGACCGACAAGATCGAAAACTTTCCAGGTTATCCGGAAGGGCTGCCTGGGGCAGAGCTCGGCATGAAGTTTTATGAACATGCCCAGGCATTCGGCGCAGAATTTGTCTTTGAACAGGTCGTGCGCGTCGAAGCCGACGGAGCTGTGAAAAAAGTTGTCACCAACAATGGCACAGAAGAAAAAGAATACGAAGCCCGCGCCATCATCATTGCTACCGGCGCCCACCCACGCACCCTCGGCGTGCCAGGCGAGGACACCTTCCGCGGTCATGGCGTCAGCTATTGCGGCACCTGCGACGGCTTCTTCTTCCGCGGCAAGGACGTCTGCGTCGTCGGTGGCGGCGATGTTGCCGTTGAAGATGCCATCTATCTCGCCAATATGTGCAACAGCGTCACTGTTTTCCATCGCCGCGACGAACTGCGCGCCAACAAGCGCAGCCAGGACGCTGCTTTTGCCAATGGCAAGATCACCTTTGTCTGGAACACCATCGTCACCGAGCTCAAGGGCGACGACCAGCTGCGCAGCGTGGTCACGAAAAACGTCAAGACCGACGAAGTCAAAGAATGGACCTTCGACGGCTGCTTCATCTTCGTCGGCTACGATCCAAACCAGGACGTTTATCCACAAGGCCTCGCCACCGACGAGCGTGGCTATGTCCTCACCGATGAAAACATGGCCACCAACATCCCTGGCGTCTACGCCGTTGGCGATGTGCGCAAAAAGAACGTGCGCCAGGTTGCTACCGCCGTCGGCGATGGCGGCATTGTCATGAGCGACATCGAGCGCTATTTCCGTGAGGGAGGCGCCCAGGCATGAGACGCAGACAGAACAGATTTGCCCGCGTCTTTCTCGTCATATTGGTGATTTTGCTTTGCATTGGGTTGCTTCTGCCATACGTCGTGTCGATTTTCGGCTATTGAGCCGCATGCATACTTGAGGAAAGGAGGAGAGGGGACATGAGTGAAGAAAAAGATATGAGAATTTACCAGTGCCAGATGCCAACCTGCGGTTACATGTACATGCCAACCAAAGGCGACAGAAAAGGCAAGATCCCAGCAGGCACCTCGTTTGAAGACCTGCCAGACACCTGGCGTTGCCCGCTTTGCGGCGCAACCAAGTCAGCGTTCAAGCCACTCGACGACTGATCGCAGCCAGAGCGTTCCGCTTTTTTTGCGGAGCGCTCTGCTTTTTGAGATAAAGTACGAAATATGGAAAAAAGTCGTTGATTATAGAGGCGCGATATGCTATTATATTTCGTGTTAAATCGCTCGCGAGAGGGTAAAAGGAGGTGTGCGCATTGGCAAATATCAAATCTGCAAAGAAACGCGCTAAAACTGCTCAGGTTCGTCGCCTTCGCAACGCCAGCGCTATGAGTGCTGTTCGTACCGCTGTTAAGGCATTTGATCAGGCAGTAGAAGCTGGAGATAAGGCAAAAGCTGCTGAAGCAATGGCCGTTGCTGTGAAGAAGCTCGATCAGGCTGGCTCTAAGGGTCTGCTTCACAAAAACAACGTTGCAAACAAGAAATCCAGAATCATGAAGGCTTACAACAAAATGGCGTAAGTTAAGATAGAAGAAGCTGCCGCAGGGTGGCTTTTTTTATTATCGCGACGCGCCCAAACCGGAGAGTGACCATGAAAAAAATATCATCCCTATTGCTCATCCTTCTCCTCGCAGTCAGCCTTTGCGCCTGTGGCAGCGGCGACACTCAGGAAAGCGCCGAACGTTCCGTCACCATCACCTTGCCGCGCACCCTCTTCGGCACACAAAGCGACGACCAGATCCAGGAAACCGCCCAGGCCGAAGACATCACCGCAACCATCACAGACGACACCGTCACCTACCAGATGACCCCCGAAACCCAGCAGGAGCTCCTGCTCGGATTCAAGACCCACTTTGAAGAAGAAGTACAGAGCACCATCGACAGCGGCGACATCCCCGGCCTCGTCCACGTTGACTACAACGACACCATGAGCGCCTTCACCGTCACCGTCAATCGTGACAACTTCCAGACCCAGGGCGGCGAAGCCCAGCTCGGCCTCCTCTATTCCGCCGGCACCACCTACCAGCTTTACGCCGGCACAGAAGAAGAAGCCATCGACGTCACCGTTACCCTCGTCGATCAAGCCACCCAGGAAGAATTTGACACCACCAGCATGCGCCAGGTCTTCAGCGAACAGCAGGCACCCGGCGACAACGCAGACTGATCCATCCAGCCGAGCCGCCAGCAAAACTGGCCGCCCGGCTTTTTTGTTTTTACAAAATCCATCCAGATCCCCAGCTTTTTGCGCAAGCGATGGACAAACACCGCCGCAAACGATATAATGAGAAATAATACACCAAACCAGGAGGCCTGGAACATGCCTGAAAGAAAAAATTTATTTTCACAAGCAGAAAACCATCGCTACAACGTCTCAAACGTCCTCAGCGATACCGCCTATGAAAAAACAGATAAAATCACACCAACCCCAGAAACAGAAACCCAGCCAGAGATCAACCTCGAAGAAGGCGCCCCATTTTTAGACGGCATCGACCCCGACGCCACCATCGGCGACTACATCGAGCTCAACGAAGAAGAAGACCTCGATTTTGCAGACCACAGCTTAGAAGATTTAGAAGAACCAGAAACTCAGGAAGCCCCTCAGCCAGATCCCGAAGAACCAGCAAAACAAGGCAGCCTGCAAAGCCCTGCCATCCGCGAACAGGCCGAAAAAGCCCGTGCCAGCTTCGTCGATGACCTCGACGCCCTCGCAGACGAGCCCGCCATCCAGCGCAGCCATGCGTCCCAGGAACCAGAAGAGGATATCTCGCAGAAGAGCCCAGAAGCCCCCCTCGACGTCTACGACCAGATCGCCCGAGAGGAAGAAAAGAACACCCTCATCTATGAAGATGACGACGAGCCAGATCCACTCACCTTCAAAGATCTCCTCAAACCAGCCGCTCGCCGCATCAAAAAACCACGCTTCGCGAAAAAACAAGATCCCGCGGAAGATCTCGATGCATTCATAGAAGAAAGCGAAGAAAGCGCAGAACCCCTCAGCCAGGAAAACGCCGCAGCAGAGGATTACGATAGCGTCATCATGCAGGAACCACAGCAGGAAGCAGCAGAGGATTACGACCAGCTCCAAGAAGACCTCGCTCAGGCCCGCGCCGCCCAGAAACGTGGCCAGTCCATCTGCGACGACCTCTACCATCTTCAGACCCTTCTTGAAGACAGCCGTTCCCCATTCATGCATAAGACAGAAGTCCTCGTCCCACGCGAGAAAACTCTGCGCCTCATCCGCTCCCTCACAGCCATCTGCGAAGTCGACCCATCCTACATCGACAGCGCATCCGAAGACAAACTCATCGACAAACTCGTCAGCGAACACACCGAAGACGACTACAAACCCCTCGAGCGCGCCCGCAGCCGTGCCCAGGCCATCCTTCAGGATGCCACCCGACAGGCCGACACCATCATTAGTGACGCCAAAACCCTCGCCCGACAGCTCCTCGCCGAGACCCAGGCCGAGATCCAGGAAAAATTCGACGCCGCCGACGAGCAGATCGCCGTGCGTATGACCACAACCAAAGAAGAAAGTACCAAAAAACTCAACCAGGCCCGCACCGAGCTCACCACCAGCCGTCAGCGCAGCGTCGAGATTCTCAGCAAATACCTCGAAAAAGCAGAAAACGACTATCAGGGCTATTGGGAACGCGCCGAACACACCGTTATTGCCTCCCTCGAACAGAGCGAATCCATCCTCGCTAAAGCCGCCGACATCTATCGCAAAGAACTCCTCGCCATCCATCAGGACAAAGAAGAGCTCGACGAAATCCTCGAGCACCTCAAAAAATACAAAAAACGCAAGTGAACGCACAGAAAAAAGCGCCGTTCCCCCAAAGAGCAGCGCTTTTTTGCGCCTCTACACCAAAATCTAACAGAAAACCAAACTTTTTTTAAAAAAGCCCTTGACGATTCCGGAAGGAGATGGTATTATAAACGAGCTGTCGGGGCAAGCCCCTCAGAGAGGCGCCCGCAGCAAGATGTTCTTTGAAAATTAAACAGCCAAGCGAAACAAACCAGTGCTTTGAAAGAAGCAACCGAACAATGAATTTAGAAGAGCTAGAGTAAGCCCTTCGTAAGATATTT
>OKRW01000509.1_pt1 | contig 39130 bp, 24 predicted proteins | sample 1601151 | NCBI WGS metagenome assembly OKRW01 (sample SAMEA3541471, study PRJEB24748) | human gut metagenome | biome: human gut; feature: human-associated habitat; material: faeces | place: China | collected 2012 | reverse complement strand
ACTTTTGATACAACGGACGCTCAGACCGAGCGTCCCTACAGCGGGTTACTCGTCTCTAACCTCTAACTTCTAATCTTTAATGACGTGTAACCCTTTGTAGGGACGCCCGGCTAGTCTCTAGCGAGAGGGCGTCCGTTGTGTCTAGGCGATACGAGTAGCCCGTTGTAGGGGAGGACCTGTGTGTCCGCCTGTCCTCACCTGAGCGTAGTCTATTTTGCGGGCGGACACGCAGGTCCGCCCCTACACAAATCACATCAACACGACAGGTTCAGACATCAGACCTAGTAACACCTGTGTTGTGTCAAAGCAAGACGAGTAACGATTTGTAGGGGCGGACCTGTGTGTCCGCCTGTCCTCACTTGAGCGTAGTCTATTCTGCGGGCGGACACGCAGGTCCGCCCCTACAGCGGGCTACTCGTTATGTTTTGCTGTAACTTTTGCTACAGAGGGTTACTCGTCTTGTAACCCTACAGATCATTCCCCGTTTCGGCCCTCTCTGATTGTGGAATGGTTGATAGAATTGAGTAATTTCCGCATCAGAATTGAGTAGTTTTCTCATCAGAATTGAGTAGTTTTGCAGAGAGAATTGAGTAAAACGCTCGCCACATTTGAGTAAAACGAGTATTAGATTTGAGTATGGAGTACATTCGCAAACAATATCACACCCTAAGCGAACGCGTTCAGGAGCCCAGGCGGTTTATGCAAGTCATCGCAGGCCCCAGACAAGTAGGCAAGTCAACTCTAGTAGATCAGTTGCTACGAGAGGTGTCTATCCCGCATTCGATAGCTGTAGCAGATGCCGTCGATCCGAAGGACAGCGACTGGATACGCCGTGTGTGGGAAGCTGCACGAACCACTATGAGAATTAATAGTGAGACGGAGTACCTGCTCGTGATTGATGAGATTCAGAAGATCGACAATTGGAGCGAGATGGTCAAGAGGGAGTGGGATGAAGATACGCGCAAGCAGGTCAATCTGAAAGTGGTACTACTAGGGAGTAGTCGTCTGCTACTCAAGCGAGGGCTTACGGAGTCGCTTGCAGGACGCTTCGAACTCATTCGTCTCGGACACTGGAGCTATCAGGAGATGCACGATGCCTTCGGCATGGGGCTCGAGGAGTACATTTACTTCGGGGGGTATCCAGGTGCTGCCGATTTGATTGGTGACGAAAAGCGCTGGCGTAAGTATATAAAGGATTCGCTGGTAGCACCCGCCATCGAAAAGGATGTGCTGATGACCTCCAACATCTATAAGCCTGCCCTGATGAAGCAACTCTTCGAGTTGGGCTGTGGCTACTCTGCCGAGATGCTATCGCTGACCAAGCTGATGGGGCAGCTGCAAGATGCTGGCAATGTAACCACGTTGGCATCGTATCTAGAAATACTCGACCAGTGTGCACTCTTGACAGGACTGCAGAAGTATGCTCACGATGATGCTCGCAAGCGTAGCTCTATCCCCAAATACCAGGTATACAACAACGCCCTGCTGACAGCCTATAAGGGTCGATCGTTTCTTGCAGACAGAACAGACCCGATGCTCTGGGGACGCTGGGTAGAGAGTGCTGTCGGTGCTCATCTGCTGGGGATGGCCGAGGAGGCGGACTACCAAGTTTATTACTGGAGAGAGTCTGCAAGAAGCAAGGCAGAGGGAGATATGGAGGTGGACTTCATCGTTGTCAATAGTGGAGAGGTGACTGCCATTGAGGTGAAGAGCGGTCGTCGTGGTATGAACTCAGGGTTGCCAGCCTTTGAGAAGGCTTTTCACCCCAAGAGATCTATTGTTGTGGGTACGGGAGGGGTCTCACTAGAGGACTTCCTGAGCTGCGACATAGAGACGCTGCTGAGCTGAAACAATCCCCCCGCAGGTTGACCAACCCAATAAGAGGTGCAATCTTGCAAATCGGGCAATCCGATGAGATAAGTAACCCGCTGTATAAACGCAGAGCATTTCTACAGCGGGCTAAAGCTACAGTGTTGACATCTCGACATCAACAAACTTAGACATCCATAATTATTGAAGCCACTATGTCAACGTCTAGAAGTCAAATTCACGATACTTATAGAAGACGCTATTTGACAAGTTTAAAGAACATGGCGGGTGTCGTAGAGACAACATTCCCGCTCCGTACATAAACCCTCAACATATTGGTCTCCCAGTCCACTCTAATTAGAACTGAAGCAGGGCTGTCTATGAAGTTAAGGGTGGCTGGATAGGCTTGTAGGGATGCGTCATAGCTATAGGTAATAGAAGTTGTTTTAGTCTTTCCTTTTGAAGACACAGTCAACTTGGCGTCTGTCTGAGTCATAAAATAAAGACTGCCTGACACCCCAGCCGAATTAACTCCAGGAGACATATCAGGTAAAAACTCCCATTGAGTATCAACAAGTGCCACTCTAGGATCTTCTTTTTGAGGCTCATTTTTGCAAGAGCTGAGTGTAAGGGCAATGCCTGCTAGCAACATAGTCAGGCAGATTCGGAACATCTGTTCTTTTTTCATAGGTTAATAGTGTTTGTGTTTATAACGGAGGCTAAGTTACTGCTTTTTATCAAACTGCAGTCACTTGTATGCTAGTTCTTCACCCTGAGAGGTCAGGGCGGTGAAATCGTATATAGTTGCCATAGTATTATTTAGAGTTCTGTTTACACTATGACAAAGATACACTTTAGCCAAGAAAACTGCAACAGTTTGCGCACACTTATAGCCCGTGCGTCTAGCTAGGGTATCGCTAAAATCCTTATCTTTGCGAGAGCATTGGTGTATATGCACTATACTATGACCTTTGGACTATAAAAAGAACTATGAGCCAACTATACATCTACAACACGCTGGAGCGGGCTAAAGTGCCTTTCGAACCTATTGCACCACCGCATGTGGGTCTTTACGTCTGCGGACCGACCGTTTACGGGGATCCACATTTGGGGCATGCTCGCTCGGCCATTACGTTTGACATACTCTTCCGCTACCTCAAGCATCTCGGATACAAGGTGCGCTACGTGCGCAATGTGACCGACGTGGGGCATCTAGAGCATGATGCAGATGATGGCGAGGACAAGATAGCTAAGAAGGCTAAGCTCGAGCAGCTAGAGCCGATGGAGGTGGCTTACTACTACCTCACCCGCTATCACGATAGTCTGCGCCTGCTCAATGTGTTGCCGCCCTCTATCGAGCCACTTGCCTCGGGACATATCATCGAGCAGATTGCGCTGGTGCAGCAGATCCTCGATGCGGGCTACGCTTATGTGAGCCAGGGGAGTGTTTACTTTGACGTACTCAAGTACCACGCTGATCACCCCTACGGCATCTTGAGCGGACGCAATGTGGAGGATATGATCTCCAACACGCGCGAACTAGATGGACAGGACGAGAAGCACAATCCGCTGGACTTTGCTCTCTGGAAGAAGGCGCAGCCTAACCACATTATGCGGTGGCCTTCGCCTTGGAGTGAGGGCTTCCCGGGGTGGCACTGCGAGTGTACCGCTATGGGACGTAAGTACCTAGGCGCACACTTCGATATCCACGGTGGTGGGCTAGACTTGACCTTCCCGCATCACGAGTGCGAGATAGCACAGGCGGTTGCTTCGCAGGGTGAGCCGATGGTCAAGTACTGGATGCACAATAATATGATCACGGTGGACGGCAAGAAGATGGCGAAGAGCGCTGGCAACTTCATCACCCTCGAGGAGTTCTTCACGGGCGATCACCCCGCACTGGAGCAGGCTTACGCTCCTATGACCATTCGCTTCTTCGTCTTGAGTGCACACTACCGTGGCACGGTGGACTTTAGCAATAGTGCCTTGCAAGCTGCAGAGAAGGGGTACCAGCGTCTTATGGATGCTGATGCTAAGCTTCAGTCGCTCCAGCCGTCGGCTACCTCAACGGTCGAGAAAATCGATCTGGCGGAGCGTTGCGAGGAGGCGATGAATGACGATATCAATACGCCGATGGTGATCGCTGCGCTCTTTGATGCGGCTCGTCTCATCAACTCGATCCACGATGGACACGAGCAGATCACGAGCGAGCAGCTGGAGGAGCTACGCCGTGCCTACGCTCTCTACCTGCACGACATACTCGGTATGCAGTCGGCTACGGAGGCTTCTGATTTGAGTGGTAGCCAGCAGGAGGCTTTCGCTGGAGCGATGGACCTGCTCCTAGAGATTCGTGCTAAGGCAAAGGCTAGCAAGGACTGGGAGACGAGTGACTTGATACGCGACAAATTGACCGCTCTAGGCTTTGAGATACAAGATACCAAGAGCGGTGCCGAGTGGAAGGTACTGTAAGAAGCTTTGAACTAGAATAGTCTCTAATGCTCTCACTCATTATCCCTGTCTACAACCGTCCTGACGAGGTCGAGGAGTTATTACACTCGCTCGCTCAGCAGCAGACGCCGCCGTCCTACGAAGTTGTCATCGTGGAGGATGGGAGTACGGTGCCTTGTGCTGCGGTCGTGGATCGCTATCGTGACCTGATGAGCATACAGTATGAGGGGGTGCCTAATGGGGGCCCCTCTCGGGCACGCAACATAGGGGTGCGCCACGCTACGGGCGACTGGATCATCATCCTCGACTCGGACGTGGTGCTACCGCCTGACTACCTATATAATGTATCGCAGGCGATCGCTGCGGGCGGGTGCGATGCGTGGGGCGGTCCTGATGCGGCTCCATCGCTACAGGATGGCTCCTTCGGTATGTGGCAGCGTGCGATCAACTATGCGATGACTTCGCCACTCACGACGGGTGGCATACGGGGTGGTCGCAAGCGGCTGACGAAGCGGTTCTACCCACGCACCTTCAATCTGGGCTGTCGCAAGGCTCTCTTTGAGTCTCTCGGGGGCTTTGATGAGACGATGCGCTATGGTGAGGATATCGACTTTAGTATGCGTCTCTACGAGGCGGGCAGTCGTGTCGTGCTTCTTCCGGAGGCGGTGCTCTATCACAAGCGGCGCGTGGACTTGCGTAAGTTTTACCGACAGGTGTGGCACTCAGGCACGGCTCGTGTGGAGCTCTCGCGGCGACACCCAGGGTCGATGCGCTTGACCTACCTGCTCCCCTCGCTCTTTGTGGTGACGACGCTCGTGGTCACACTGCTTGCCTTGTGGTGCCCCTGGTTCTGGCTCTACCATTTGCTCTTTATTGTCTCTATCTTTGCAGACGCACTCTACCGCACGCACTCGGTGGCGGTCGCTTGGCGAGCTGTGGTAGCCTCTTTCGTTCAGCTCTCGGGCTATGGCATCGGCTACCTCAGTCAGCGGGTCAAGCGGTGCAAAGCTTAATCCTCAAACTCTATCTCTGAGTTATCTTATGAAACAGATTCCCTGGCAGCGCATCTTGCTCATCTTTGGCTTCTTCCTCATCGTTGCCATTGGTTACTTCACGCCCGCACACTTTGAGGGGCGGACGCTCTTTCAGGCGGACGTGGCGGGCGTCTCGGGCAATGGCTCAGACGTACAGGCTAGCGACGAGACCTCCTACTGGACGAACTCGCTCTTTGGCGGTATGCCGATGTATCAGATCAGTCCCTCTTATCCCTCGACCAAGCCACTGCAATACCTGCAAGATGTGCTGACGCTGCGCAAACCGCTGAGCATCTTGGGTACTTATCCGTGGCTGATCTTTGCGCTGCTTGTGGGCTTCTACATCTTCATGCGCTCGCTCAAGGTGGATCCTCTGCCCTCGGTGCTGGGAGCGGTCATGTGGGCCTTGTCGAGCTACTTCATCATCCTCATACAGGCGGGACACATCTGGAAGTTGACCGCACTCTGCTTCGTCCCTCCCACGATCGCTGGACTCGTCTGGTGCTACCGTGGCGAGCGGCTCTGGGGTGGTGCGCTCTTTGCCTTCTTTATGGCGCTGCAGCTCTTGGCAAACCATGTGCAGATGACCTACTACTTTGCGCTCTTGATGGCGGTCCTGGTCATCACCTTCTTGGTGCAGGCCATTAGAGAGCGGCAGGTTGTGGAGTTCCTCAAGTCTACTGGCGTGCTCATTCTAGCTGGTCTCCTAGCCATTGCGGTCAATGGAACCAATCTCTACCACACTTACCAGTACGCTCAGGAGACGATGCGTGGCGGCAGTGAACTGACGATCGCCCCGCCACATGCTCCCGAACAAACGGGCGCTGAGGTCAATAGTAAGGGACTCTCGAAAGAGTATATCACGCAGTGGAGCTACGGCATCGGTGAGACCTGGACGCTCCTCGTGCCCAATACAAAAGGCGGTGCGACCGAACCTCTAGCCAAGGGGCACGCTAAGCAGCTCGCCAAGGCGCCCTATGAGTACCAGCAGATGCTGGGGCAGATGAATGCTTACTGGGGTGACCAACCCTTTACCTCGGGTCCCGTCTATGTAGGCGCTTTCGTCTGCATCCTCTTCATCATCGGTTGTGTCATCGTCAAGGGACCGATCAAGTGGGGACTGCTCATCGCTACGATCCTCTCGATAATGCTCGCCTGGGGCAAGAACTTTATGCCGCTGACGGATCTCTTCATCGACTGGATGCCGATGTACGACAAGTTTCGTGCGGTCTCCTCGATCCTGGTCATCGCCGAGCTAACGATCCCGACGCTAGCGGTGCTAGCGCTCGTGCAGCTCATCAAGGAGCCTCAGCTCCTACGTAGCAAGAGTGTCTGGATAGCAGGCGGGGTGCCGGTGTTGCTGTTGCTCCTCTTTGCTCTGCTGCCCGATCTCTTCTTCGGCTTCTTATCTCAGCAGGAGAAGGGTATGTTTGCCGAGCTAGCTACGCAAGATCCTCGCTACTTGATGCTACAAGATCAGCTAGAGACGATGCGCATGGGCATCTTCCGTGCCGATGTGTGGCGCAGCTTGCTCTTTATCGTGCTGAGTGCGGTACCACTATGGCTCTTTGCCAAAGGCTATCTCAAGGCGCCGTGGCTCTGCTGTATCCTCGTCGGGCTGACGCTCATAGATCTATGGCAGGTGGACAAGCGCTACCTATCCGATGACGACTTCATCTCCTCGCAACTGGTGCAGCAACAGGCAGCTCCTATGACGGAGGCAGACCGGGCTATCCTTCAGGACAAGAGCCTGGGCTATCGCGTCTTCAATCGTACGGTCAATAGCTTTAACGATGCCACCACCTCTCGCTGGCATCATAGCGTGGGCGGTTACCACGCTGCCAAGCTACAGCGCTATCAAGACCTGATCACTTATCAGCTCTCCACGGGCAATAAGCAGGTCTACGATATGCTCAATACGAAGTACTTCATCGTGCCCAACCCTGAGACCCAAGTGCCTATGGCGGTGACCAATCCGGATGCTTTCGGAGCAGCGTGGTTTGTCGATAGCCTTCGCTGGGTGGCTAATGCCAATGAGGAGATGGAGGCACTCACGACGGCAGACCTGCGTCACGTCGGTGTCGTCGACCTCCGCTTTGGCGAGGAGCTACCGCAACCGCTGATGCTACCCGACAGCACGGCTCAGCGTAGCATCTCCGTCACCAAGTACACCCCACGGCAGGTGGTCTACGACGTATCGGCCGAGGTGCCTGGCGTAGCGATCCTCTCAGATATCTACTACCCGCACGGCTGGCACGCCACCATCGATGGCAAGGAGATACCGATAGCACGGGCTAACTACGTGCTTCGAGCCGTATCACTGCCCGCTGGCAACTACCAGCTCGCACTTACCTTTGCACCACGCTCCATAACTGTGACCGAGAGCATAGCTTTTACAGCTTTGGCCCTAATCCTGCTATCGCTCATCGGCTCTATCGTGTGGCGCATTAGACTTTGGGGCAAAGGCAACAAAGCCCCCACAGACTCACAAACGAACTAATTACCTTTATATATAAATCCAACTATGACTTATCGAAACTTACTAAAGATCACCACCGCTCTACTACTAGCGGTCTTGGTCTCTTCGTGTGCTAGCAGGCTTAAGCCCCTAGAGAGCTCTGCTGCTCAGGTGGATCCCAACCCCCTGACACTGGTGGGTACGCAGATCCCTGGGCAGGTGCGCCTGACGCTACCGGCTAAGTGGTGCCACAAGCGTGCTATCGTCCATATCACCCCTGAGCTACGCTACAACGGAATGAGCGTGACGGGGCAGACTGTCACCATACAGGGAGAGAACGTACGTGACAACTACCAGACGATCTCTTACGATCGTGGTGGTAGCGTCATCCTTCCTTTTGCTTTTGAGTTCAGGTCTGGTATGGAGCAGAGCGACCTTTACCTCACCTTTACCGCTACGGTCAAGGGTAAGAAGGTCAACCTCCCCGCTATCAAGGTGGCTCGTGGTACGATTATGACTGCCGACCTAGCTAGCATTAGCGATGTCACGCCAGCTCTAGCTCGTGATGCTTTCCAGAGAGTCATTAAGGAGCAGTACACAGCCGACCTTAAGTTCCTCATCAATCGTGCTGAGGTTCGTGCGGCTGAGCTCAACAAGCGTGAGGTCAAGGACTGGCAAGATGTCGTCGACAACGCTTATCAGGTGCCTAACCAGGAGGTCGACATCGAGATCCAGGCTTATGCCTCTCCCGATGGCGCTCAGGATCTCAACGAGCGTCTCTCAGCAGAGCGTGAGCGCAACACCTCTCGTGCCGTAGCACGCCAGCTGGGCAATAAGCAGATCGAGGTCAATGCACACTACACGGCTGAGGATTGGAACGGCTTCCAGAAGCTTCTGGAGGCGAGCAACATACAGGACAAGGAGCTAGTCCTGCGCGTCCTCTCTATGTATCCTGATCCCGAGGATCGTGAGCGTGAGATACGCAACCTCTCGCACGTCTTCACACAGCTTGCTGACGAGATCCTCCCCGAGCTACGTCGCTCACGTCTCAATGCTAACGTACGCATCATCGGTAAGAGCGATGACGAGCTCAAGATGTTTATGGCTCAGCGCCCAGGTCGTCTCTCTATCGAGGAGATCCTCTACACCGCTACGCTTTATGACAATGCTCAGGATCAGATGAACGCTTACCAGCAGGCTACGCAGCTCTATCCCAACGACTACCGTGCGTACAACAACATCGGTACGCTCTACCTCGCTCAGGGCAACTACGAGCAGGCTGCAAACTACTTCGCAAGGGCTCAGAAGATCCAGCCCAACGCTGCTTCTAATATGAACGAAGCGCTCCTAGCACTGAACCGTGGCGACCTAGCAGAGGCTCAGCGCCTCATGGGTAGTGCCGTAGAGGCTCCCGAGGCTGGTCAGGGCATCGGACTCCTCCAGATGCACGAGGGCAAGTATGCCGACGCTATCCGCTCCTTTGGCAATACGCCATCGAACACGCTAGCCATCGCTCAGATTATGCAGGGGCAGTATGCCGATGCTACACGCACCCTCGCAGCTGTCGCACAACCCAATGGCGAGACCGCTTACCTCAAAGCAGTGGTCGCAGCTCGCACGAACGATCTGCAGGCACTCATCAGCAACCTCCGCGCAGCTATCGCTCAGGATAGCAGCTACGCACTGCGTGCACAGCGTGACCTCGAGTTTGCAGCCTTCAGCCAGACACCCGAGTTCGTCGCTTTGGTCAAGTAATCCAACAGCTGTGACGTAACATAGCGTCACCCTCAACAGACGAGAGGAGCTACCCGCCTAGACGGATAGCTCCTCTCTTCGTATCTATAATTACCATACTCTGCGCAAACGTCTCTATGACTAATTCAGTGCCAACCCCCTTGGCACTCCAGTTTCATAGGGAAGAAACTCTAGCTTCACCTAGGAGAAACTGCAGTGCCGTACGGGTGGCACTAGGACAAATGCCTTAGAAAAGTCTGTGGAGGGCTTGGTATCACAACTCTTACGAGTGTGAGTGTTGCACACTGGTGGCACCGAGAAGCTGCTGGAGCGCTCGACGGTCGAGCTTGCCGTTGTCGTTGTGCGGTAGTTGCGCTACGCAGCGGATCTCTTTCGGACGGTGGTAGGGAGGTAGGAGCTGTTCGCACGTTTCGTTTAGCCTCTTCGCCAAAGCTTCGGGGAGGTTGTCGCCTTCCAGTACGAGTACGAGCTTTTGTCCTAGCGCAGCATCGGCTATCCAGCTGATGGCGAGCGGTATGGCGAGTGTCGCAGAGAGCTGTCGCTCGATCGGCTCGGGGCTGATCTTGACACCACCACTATTGACGATATTGTCGGCTCGGCCCTCTATGGTAAAGCCGCCATCGGGGTATAGCTCGACGAGGTCATGGGTCGTGATACTGGGCCCTTCGGGATAGAGCAGGCGATCCTCGATGATGAGTTCGCCGTCGGAGCCTTGGGAGAGATGCACCCCCTCGAGGGGATAGAAGAGGGGAGAGGCGTGGGGGCCGTTGAGCCGTCGCAGGGCGATGTGCGAGATGGTCTCGGTCATGCCGTAGGTGGCGTAAGCTGCGACAGGTAGCGTGCTGAGCTGCGCCTCCACAGCGGGATGAATGGCTCCGCCCCCGATGATCAGTTGCTCTGCCTGGCTGAGTAGCTCTCGCTCTGCTGCTACCTCTAGTGTGTGGTGTAGTTGGAGGGGTACGAGCGAGATGAACTGCGGTGCTACGCTGAGTGTCGCCAGCGGGTGGCTCGAGGGAGGTACCACGATCAGCTCGGCACCGGCGAGCAGTGCGCGCACCACCATCATCTTAGCGCCTATGTAGCGCAGATCCATCGCTAGGAGGAGACGCTCGCCCGCTTGGATCTGGAAGTAGCGGTTGCTCCTGAGTCCGCTGCGTCGCATCGCAAGCTTCGCCAGCTGAAGCCGTTTGGGCGTGCCAGTCGAGCCGGAGGTTTGGACGGTCACACACTCCTCTTCGCTCCACCACTCCCTGAGGAAGGTGAGCAGTGGCTGCAGTACCGCTCTCCGCTCGGGTGCTAGCCCTCTGGCGAACGGCTCTAAGCGCTCGGCATCTACTCGTGCGCTATCTATATATAGGTGCTCGGACATGTTGGCTGGCTGTTAGCTGTTGGCGATTGGCTATCGGAATGAATCGGAGCTATCGGAATCATCGGGCCTCTAATCTCTAAACCCTCTAATCTCTAAAAAACATCTGGTCGCCGACGAGTCGTAGCGTGGAGGGCTTGTTGTTGAGATAGAGTGCTCCTGTGCCAAGCCCTTGCGGGCGGACGATCGGGTACTGGCTGACCCACTGAGCGATGGCACTGAGCCCTACGTTCGACTCCAGTGCTGAGGTCGCCCACCAGCCGATGCCACGCTCCTCGGCCAGCTCGATCCACTCATCGACTCCGCTATGGAGTGACGGCTTGAGGATGATATAGTGCGGCTTGCCCTCATCTAGTAGTTGTGCTTTGCGCTCTCGGGTGTGGATGCCGATTAGCTCCTCGTCGAGCGCTATGGGGAGTGGCGATGCTGCCGTGAGCTTCGCTAGGTTGTCCCACTGATTGCTCGCAGGTATCGGTTGCTCGATAGAGTGTAGGTGAAAGTCGCTCAGCTGCTTTAGTCTCTCTAGAGCTACCTCTGGGGCAAAAGCTCCGTTGGCATCCACCCGCAGCTCCATCTCCTCGGGTGAGAAGTGTTGCCGCACGTAGCGGAGTAGCTCTAGCTCTTCGGAAAAGTCTATTCCGCCGATCTTAAGCTTCAAGCATCGGAACCCTTGCGCCAGCTTAGCCTGGATCTGCTCGTACATATAGGCTTTGTCGCCCATCCAAATCAACCCATTGATCGGGATGCCCATCTCGCCACGCGTGAAAGGGGTGTCGCAAAAGGGGGGTGCCGTCTCCGCCTCGCTCCTACGACAAGCAGCGAGGAAGCTATTGATCGCTGTGGCTAAGCCAAAAGCGATGGAAGGGTAGGAGCGTAGCGAGGCTACGTCAAACTGATCGGGAGCCTGCGCCAGCTGTCCCGACAGCTGCTCCAGCACCGCTTGGTAGTTGGGCAGATCATCGCAGCTGAGCTGAGGCATCGGGGCGCATTCGCCATAGCCCATATGAGCAGCCTGCTCGAGGCTCTGGAGACGTAGGTAGTAGACACGCTTCGTCTCGTACTCGCCACGGGAGGTCTTGGCGGGGCGACGGAAGCGCAGGGTGTACGGCTCCACGCTTATGGACACTCGCTCAGCTATCTGAGGCAGTAGCGTGGGGAGGTGGAGGATGCTCTCGTGTGGTGACATCGACTATTAGGGGAACTTAGGGTACTGCTCGAAGTTGGGCTTGCGCTTCTCGAGAAAAGCGTTCTTGCCCTCCTGTGCTTCGTCCGTGAGGTAGTAGAGCAGCGTCGCATCGCCCGCCAGCTCTTGAATACCTGCCTGACCATCTAGCTCCGCATTGAGTCCCGCCTTGATCATACGCAGGGCGAGCGGGCTCAGCAGCATCATCTCCTCGGCCCACTGCACGTACTCATCTTCTAGTTGGTCGAGAGGCACCACTTTGTTGACCAGCCCCATGTCGAGAGCCTCCTGAGCGGAGTATTGGCGGCAGAGGAACCATATCTCACGCGCCTTCTTCTGTCCCACGACACGAGCGAGGTACGAGGAGCCAAAGCCAGCGTCGAAGCTGCCTACACGAGGCCCCGTCTGCCCGAAGATGGCATTCTCCGAAGCGATCGAGAGGTCGCACACCACGTGGAGGACATGTCCGCCACCGATGGCGTATCCATTGACCGCAGCGATGACAGGCTTGGGGATACTGCGGATCTGCTTCTGCACGTCGAGGACGCTCAGACGAGGCACGCCGTCCTTGCCAATGTAGCCACCTCGACCCTTGACGTTTTGATCTCCTCCAGAGCAAAATGCCTTGTCGCCAGCACCCGTCAGGACCACCACGTTGATGCTCTGATCCTCACGGCAGATGCGCAGAGCGTCGCTCATCTCGGCCGTTGTGGTCGGCGTAAAAGCATTGCGGTAGCGCTCACGATTGATTGTGATACGTGCAATGCCGTTGTAGTAGTCGAAGAGGATGTCTTCGTACGCTTTGAGGGGCTTCCATGCCCTTTGGTTCTTTTCACTCATAACTCTTCTCTTGGTTGTATTTGCTTGAAATAGTTCTGTAGTTCGGCGATCTCATCCTCTGAGGAGACGAAAGCCTCGAGGAGACGTGGACGATCGGCAGGACCGACGAAGTAAGCCATCGTCTCTTTCAGTTCGCTTGCCTCGTGCACCGACAGGTACTCCCAGCCACAGCTCTCCGACCAGCCCTGCGCTCGTAGCTGATGCTCGGCGGTGATGTACCTTTGTGAGAGGCGATCCATCTCTAAGGTCGGTAGGCTCTGGAAGATGCTTCCTCTCTGGTTGTTGAGCAGTAGCACGCGCACATGGCTCCCCACCTCGGGCAGTCCTAGTGCATTGAGATCGTAGAAGAAGCTCAGGTCGCCGATGACGATGAAGTGCCGCTCCTCGGCTCTCTGGCGGGCGAAGCCTAAGGCGGTCGAGAGTGAACCCTCTATGCCACTGGTGCCTCGGTTGCAAAGTGTGAGGAGCCGATGAGGCTTGCGAAAAAGCTCCGCATAGCGCACCGACGAACTGTTAGCCAAGTGTAGCACGCAAGGCTCTTCGGGTAGATGGCTTAGGAGGCTCCCCACCACTGCCAGAGAACTGTATCGTGGTGTCGGAGAGGGGAGTTGATCAATACGCTCCCGCCAGTGACGTGCATAGGGCGAGCTGGCGTGACCCTCCAAGCCCTGTGCCATTGTCTCAAGAAATGGTCCGACAGGTGCGATGATCTGCTCGGTGAGACTGCAAAAGAGGTCTACCACAGTGGGGTCAGGCGACAGGTGCCACGTCTCCCGTGGCGGGTAGCTGCGCAGGTACTGCTTCATCTTGTTGGAGACAATGTGTCCGCCGAGGGTGATCAGCAGGTCGGGTTGTAGCGCTCGTCGATCCCCTTCGCTGAGTGACGCTAGGAGCGCATCGAGCGAACAGATCGACACGGGGCTATTCGATAGCGACTCACCGATGCAGAGGAACTGCTCCCGCAAGCTTTGTGGAAAGCTCTCCCCCATGCTCATCGCAGCAGACCAACTCTCCTGTCCTACTAATATCATCTTGCGCTCGAACGTGGCGAGTCGCTGTAGCAAGGACTCTACCGCCTGAGCATCGATACGACACGGATAAAGCTGCTGGATTCGACGTCCTGGCTGCATTCCAATGGGTTGTTTAGGACCGTGCGCCACTGGAGTTGGCGGAAGCAAGGAGACGCCTGAGTCGCTGATCGGTACGTTGATCTGCACGGACCCAGGGAGTGGAGCCAGTGCAGCGAGTAGTGCTTCGTTGATCAGACGATTGCAGTACCACCGCTCCTCCTCGGTGTGAGGCTCTGGCAGATGCACCGCTTTGCGTACCAGTGAACCAAAGAGTCCTGGCTGAGGTAGCGTTTGCCCAGCCCACTGTCCGATCCATCGCTCGGGTCTATCGGCCGACAGGACAACTAGCGGCACCCCTTGATAGTAAGCCTCAGCGACAGCAGGGTGAAGGTTTGCCACGGCCGTGCCAGAGGTACAGCAGACCACGACCGCTCTATGCGTAGCGAGAGCCAAGCCAAGCGCATAGAAGCCTGCGCTGCGCTCATCGATGATCGAGTGGCAGGTTGCTCCCGCAAGCTGATGGCTGAGTGCATGCACGAGCGGCGCATTGCGACTGCCCGGGCAGAGCACCACATCACGTACATCGTGTGCCTGAAGCAGAGCGACTAGTTCGCTGATCACAGGATCTTCCATCGGTATCATCTCGCTCCTCCTTTACCTTATAAGAGTATGTATTGCCGAGAGCTTGTGCAGCACCTCCTGCCACTCGCTCTCTAGACTGGAACCACGTACGATGCCGCCCCCCGCATAGAGTCGCAGAGCCTCCTCGGGGAGCAACTGCAGACAGCGTATCTGGACAAAGAGATCGACGCACCGCTCAGGCTCATACCACCCCACAAAGCCTGCGTAGTAAGAGCGCTCGGCAGGTTCCTCCTCGAGGATCAGACGCTGCGCCACCCGCTGAGGCGTGCCACAGATTGCTGGTGTGGGGTGCAGGCGCTCCGCCAGGGTGATCGGCGCATAGCCCTCGGGAAGCTGCAAAGCGAAGCGCGCCTGCAGATGTTGTAATGCGCCAGTCGTTGTCGTCTCGACCGCAAGCGCACGGTAGGGAATCCCCTCCTGCTCCAGTAGCTCTCTGATGAAGCGCTGTACGTAGCGATGCTCCCGTCTATTCTTCTCACTCCAGAGGGGCGGCTCGCCATCTCGTTGCCGAGGCATCGTCCCAGCCAGTGCCACCGTCTGCCAGTGCGTGCCATCACCTCTGAGGAGCATCTCTGGGGTGGCACAGAGCCACAGCCCCGTCTGAGGCGTGTAGCAGAGCGACACGAAGGCATGCGGATAGTGCGTCAAGGCTTTGTCAAAGGCGGCAACCACTTGTGCCGTAGCGATGCTGGGCAGCTCGATACGATGCGCCAAGACCAACTTCTCCGCCGTCCCCTTCTCTAGATGCTCCATAAAGCGATAGAAGGTCGTACGATAACTATCGGGCAACGCTTGCGGTATCGGAGCCACAGGCGGGAATCCTTCGAGCGCTTTCTCGTCGCACTCCGTGAGCTGCAGCACCCTCGCCTCCTGCTCCTCTTCGATCCAAAGCATCGGCGTCTCAGCCGTCACGGCAAAGGGTGCTATCAAGAAGCCCGCCGAACCGGTTTTCGCCCTTAGCTCCTCAGCTGTAGTTCCCACGACCCGAGCTGGGTGATCGAACCCAATCTCACGCACCGTGCGCCCCTCGTCAGGTAGGCGAAAGCAAGCAAAAGGGGAGCAGCGATTCATTCGCTCCTCCACCAGCGTGGTCAGTTTGTCGCCATTACAGCTACGACCTCTTTGCTCCTTATGAGATGCTATGCTATGCACTGCTATTTCTTCGTTCTTCGGGGTCTAACTGTCGGTGATCGCTGGGCTGGCTACTGCTCGAGGCGCACTTGCTGCACCCCTTTGATACTTTGTAGTTGCGCTTGTAAGGCAAAGAGTGCCTGCCGCTCCCCCTCTCTAAAGGTAAAGGTGCCGTGCCATAGCCCCCCGTCGAGCTGCTGCTCCTCATTGAGCAGCGTGCAGTCGTCCGCTTGATGCAGCGTGGAGATGATGCGTCCTATTGCGACAGCGTCGTGGAGAGCCGTCACATAGAGCGTCGCCACCACCGTAGAACTCTCCATACCGCGCCAGCGTGCTGGTAGGACACGGTCTCCGTGACGCCCTAAGATGTCGATGGCGTTGGGGCAGTTGCGGGTGTGGATCTTAAGTCCCGACTTGGAGGGATAGGCAAAGATCTCATCGCCCATCTTAGGGTTGCAACAGCTAGCCATCGTGTACTCTAGCCCCTTGAAGTCGGCCGTGGAGACCACAATCTCCCGTCCGTCGGGCGCCTCTGTCGACTTGATCGCCGTTGGTGTCGGAGCTACCCGTCTGCTCTCAGCAGCACGTGCCTCCGCATCGGCACAAAGCTCCGCATACTGATCGAGGAAGTTCGGCACATTGATCCGCTCCTCAGAGAGATCGATGAAGAAGTCCATATTCCCCTTGTACCCCATCTTGCGTAGGAGGGTGGTGAAGATAGACTCTTGGTAGACGAGATGTCTATTCTTAAAGCGTCTCTCGAGTAGCTCCTTGCCCGCTTGCAGTCCGCTCTCCTGCTGGTCACGTATCGCTTGGCGTATCTTGTTCTTAGCCTTGCGGGTAGTGACCGACTGGAGCCAGTCTACGGAGGGACGCTGGTTTTTTGCCGTGGTGATGTTGACCACATCTCCATTCTTCAGCTTGTCTCTCAGCTTAGCGCGCTTGCCATTGACCTGTGCGCTCTGCGCCATCAGCCCCACATTAGAGTGTATCGCAAAGGCAAAGTCTAGGACCGTAGCCCCCTTCGGTAGACGTATCATCTGCCCCGCTGGGGTAAAGACAAAGATGTCTCTCGACTCGACTCTGAGGGAGGCCAGTGTACTTGCCTTCTCCTTATCCCCCGCCAAGTCTTCGATCACTTGCCGCATACTGGTGAGCTGCGAGTCGAGACTAGCCTCTCCTGAGACGCCCTTGTAGCGCCAGTGCGCAGCCATACCGCTCTCAGCAATGCGGTCCATACGGGTGGTGCGGATCTGTATCTCTACGCTCTTGCCCTCAGGCCCCTGTACGGTGATCTGTAGCGACTCATAGCCGTTTGCCTTAGGCTGCGAGATCCAGTCGCGGAGGCGCTTCGTATTGGGTGTGTAGAGATCCGTCACGATCGAGTAAACGAGCCAGCACGCCTCGTACTCCTCCTCGGGCGGGGCGTCGATGATGATGCGCATAGCTGAGAGGTCGTGGATCTCCTCGAAGGCGACCCCTTTGTTGCGCATCTTGTTCATAATGGAGGTAAAAGTCTTGCTCCTCGACTTGATCGTGTAGGGCCAGCGAAGGGGAAGCTCTTCAAGTTTGGCCCGAATGGGTGCCACGAATGCCTCCATATACTCTTGGCGTGCCACGATGGTTTGCCCCATCAGCTCTTTGATCTCGTAGTAATGCTTAGGGTCGGTGTACTTAAAGATCAAGTCCTCCATCTGGCTCTTGATCTTGTAAAGCCCTAGGCGGTGAGCCGTCGGCACGAAGAGCACCTGCGCCACCTGAGCAAGCATCACTCTACTGCTCTCGTCCATGCGCTCCTTGGCGTAGACCAACTTATTGAGGCACTCCACAAGGAGTATCAAGACGACACGTATATCCTCGGCGATGGTTAGGAGAAACTCCTCTCCCTGATCGGCCTGACGAAGGTCGTAGCGATGATACAATTCATGCGTCTGCGCCAGACGCTCTATGAGGGGAAGTGTGCCAGGCGGGCAAAGTTCCTCGACCTCTTGTGCCGTGACGGTCCCTCGTATGTATGGAGGCTCGAGTAGGACTGCCGAGATTGAGACGACGCCTAGTCCTATCTCGTCGCAGAGCAGCTGAGCCATCTCAGCTTGCTCCATAAAGGTCTCCAGACCATCCTCCTCTTCGGTAATTCCATACTGCCCCTCACGTATGAGTCGCTCGAGTAGCTCCCGATAAGGCGCCACATAGCTCGCCACCCCCAGCTGATCTGCTGTCCGGAGGAGGTAGCGCATAAGCTCTTGATCATCTCTGTGATGGGTAGGCATGGGGTTTAGAGATTAGATTTTAGAGGTTAGAGATTAGAAGTTAGAGATTAGAGGTTAGAGGGGAGAGAAGCTAGGAAAGTTAGAGCCAAAGTCTAATCTCTAACCTCTAACTTCTAATCTCTAATTCTACAACTCATCTAGCTCTTCCAGTCCTGCGACGACATAGGGGCGAACCATATCCTGTGGCTTGTAGACCTCATCGTTCCACTCGATGATGTCTAGATCCATCGGTATGATACCCTCCTCATCGTCATCGTGGTCTCGTCCGAGCTTAGTCTCGAGCTTCTTCAGTTTAGCCTCTAGAGTCTCTCTATCTAGGTCGGTCTCAAAGAGCGCGATCAGATTGAGAAAAGCCTTAGCATCCTCGGGCATATCCATAGGCTCCGTGAGCTGAGGCGTCGAAAAGCGTATCGTGGGGAAGTGCTTCGTGAGTACCTCCATAACCGCCTTAACGTTGGCCGTGCGATGCTCATTACTGCCTATGCTGATGATCGCTTTGTTTTTCATTGCTTATTATTGGTAGTCTAGCGTCTAAAAGTTATTGTCATCTTTATGATCCACCGCTTCTTGTCCTCGTAGGGAGTAGTCGTGGATCAGGTTGTATAGCTGCGCCGCCCAGTGCGGATCTAGTCCATACTGAGTCGCTAGCTCTATATAGTGAGCCTCTACAGCTGCTCGTTGCTCAGCTTGGTAGAGACCTAGATGGTTGGCCGTCTTATAGCGTCCTATGGTTTGCGTGAGCTTGTAGCGCTCTGCTAGTAGCTCTACGAGTGCAGCGTCTAGATCTCGCAGTTGATAGCGCATCGGACGGAGCATCGCCTCGTGGTCGTCGCTGGGGTGCTGTAGCGACTCGAGCAACTGGTGCAGTTGCTCAGGCGTAATCTGCTGACGTGCATCTGTCCAAGCGTGCTCGGGGTCGCAGTGACACTCGATCATAAAGCCATCGATAGGGTAGAGCAACCCTGTGCGGCAGACCGCCTCTAGGAGGTCTGCTCGTCCTGCTATGTGACTCGGATCAAGTAAGATGGGTAGGTGTTCCTCCGCACCATAACGCTTATGGTAGAGCGCACGTAGCTGGGCGATCATCTCCCAGTGCGGACTATTGCGTAGCTGCTTGGTGTAGACAGGCGTACAGCCTCTCAGGATAGCCATCACCTGGGCGACACCTCGGCTCTTGATACGCTCTAAGGCACCCATCCATAAGGGTGCGTCGGGACTGATCGGATTCTTGACTAGGACGGTCTGCGTTGCTCCCTCTAGTTGTTCGGCAATCGCCTCTACCATAAAGGGATTGCTCACCGTGCGAGCCCCGATCCATACGAAGTCAACGCCCGCAGCACGCACCGCCTCGACCTGCTCAGGCAGGCATACCTCGGTACCCACCTTGAGACCCGTAGAGGCCTGCACCTCTTGGAGCCAAGCAAGCCCCTCCACTCCGACACCCTCGAAGGATCCCGGACGGGTACGAGGCTTCCACAAGGCAGCCCGAAAATGTGTGACACCTTGCGCCTTTAGTCCTTGAGCTATCTCAAGCAACTGATGGCGACTCTCTGCACTGCAGGGACCCGCTACCAGCATCTGACTCGCTGGAGGCTCCTCAAGGGTACTATGGGCGGACGAATCATCCATATCTAAGGTCGTATACTCGTTTATTCCCTACAAAGGTATTAAAACTATTCCGACTAGAGGTACTCGGATCGGACACATTATTAATATAGTGTCTGGCGGGGGGGGTATCCGTTGTGTCAAAGCGTGACGAGTAACAATGATACGAGTAACCCTTTGTAGGGACGCACGGTCTGTGCGTCCGTTGTAGTACAGCGATACGACTTCTGTAGGGACGCACGGTCTGTGCGTCCGTCCCCGTAAAAGGTTACTGCGTCAGGCTAGTTCGACAACGGACGCTCAGACCGAGCGTCCCTACAAGGCGACATCTCGCTCCCCACGTAGGAATTTTCAAATCCCCACGTGGGAAAGGAATATTCTCCACGTGGAGACGAAACAAAACTTCGGAGGAATCAAATGAAACTTCGGAGGAAATGTTTCGCCCCCACGTGAAGAATAAAAAATAGCCACGTGGAGACTTGTGACTCTCCACGTGGCTATGCAATTGCGTCTGGGAAGCTTACTGGGGCATCTTGTAGCCGAGCTTCTCCTTGTACTGCTGTATGAGTGCTTTGTACTGCGGGTTGTCTCGTAGGACGGCGAGGTCATCGTCTTGCTCTATGAATGAAAAGCTGTTGTAACCCTTTTCGAGAGCGATGCGTAGGTTGTCCAGCGCTTGTTCCGTATTACCCATTCGACCATAGACCCCAGAGATGCTGTAGTAGAGCTCGGCATCATCGGGGGCCTCCTCGATACACTTAGCGATGGTTGCAAGGGCTTGCTCCTGCTCGCCTAGAGACTGGTAAGCATAAGCCATGGTGATATTTGTCGCATCGTGCTCTTGTAGGATATCTATCACCTTGCGATAGTCGGCCGTGGCGGCATCCTTGCGTCCCAGTGCTGTGTAGCAGTCAGCTCGCTTGATGTAAGCAAAGAGGTAGGTGTCATTTAGCTCAAGGACCTTGGAGTAGTCATCGATGGCTCCCTGGAGATCCTGGAGCTTACTCTTGATCTGGGCACGCTGATAGTAGCCATCAGGGTCGTCAGGTACGAGGGCGACATATTTATTCGACTCTGCGAGGGCTCTTCGTAGATTGCCATCCTCAAAGAGCATCTGAGCCTTGCTGTAAATGTAGGTTTGGTCCGTAGGGTCTAGCGAGATAGCTTCGTCGATATACTTGAGAGCAGAGCTGTAGTCGCCTAGCCCCTGATAGGCGGTCGCTATGAAGCTGGCTACGAAATCGGTTAGCTCTTGTCGCTCTGTGACTTGCTGGTAGTACTCCAGCGCACCTTTGTTATCTCCGATATTTTGATGAGCCATGCCGATAAGGAAGAGGAACTCTCCCGTTTTGCTTACGGACTCCACAGCCTTGAACTTAGCTTCGAGGGTAGGCATTGCTTGAGTTCCGATGACATTGAGGAGGGTATAGGTGTCTTCGTCTGCTATCCCATTCGCAATGGTATAGATAATGTCATCCATCGCCTCATCGTAGTGCCCTAGCTGGATGTAGACATCAGCTCTCAGATAGTAGAGAAAGCCTTCGTCTGGGGCAATCTTGATACCTTCATTTAGATTCTGTATGGCATCCTCATACCTCTCTTGATCGATCGCAATCGCAGCCAATCCAGTATAGCCAGTTGCGTCTTCAGGAGCTAGCGAAATATACTTACGCAGGTCCACCTCTGCGAGGTCGTACTGCTCCATATTCATATAGAGACTAGTGCGCTTTAAGTATAGCTGTGGCATATCGGGAGCATCCTTGATAGCTGAGTGCAGGTCCATAAGCGCCTTGACACCATCATCAAGGTCTGTATAGATATCAGAGCGGAGACTGTAGACCATAGCTCTACGTGCGGGCTTCGCCCGTAGGAGGGTGATTGCCTTGGTGGCAGCCTCTAGAGCTTGCTCGGTCTTGCCCTGCATACGGTATATGGTGGCGACGTAAGCCCACGCGACACCATTGTTAGGCTCGCTCTGGAGTGCCTTCTGGACGTTCTCGAGGAATGCAGTCTGCTCCTCTGGGTCAGACATGATGATCCCTAAGGCAGCCTGAAGGTCGGGTGAGAATGTGTCAAAGGTTCGCTCCAAGGTGGGCATATCTTGCGTAGAGAGGTCTGTCGTGTCCTGTACCTGAGCGGACAGCGTAGTGGCTAAGCAGACGAGGCTTAGCAGTAGAGCTATGATTCGCTTCATCGTATTGAGTATGTTGCTGGTTTGTTGCTACAAATGTAGCTATTTCTTTCGAAAGATGAGCCTGTTGCTCTCTCCAAAAGGATCACAAGATGAGGTAGATGGCAACGGCAACGGGGAGGTGCCCCTCGATGGTGTAGCGGACGCGGGAGTCGTAGTCGTACCGCTTGTCGCCACTGTAGATGCTGGGACCGTCCCACGTGGCGATGACTCGTGAGTCGTAGTCGTATCGCTTGTCGCCACTGTAGACACGGGTGTCGTCCCATGTGGCAATGACTCGTGAATTGTAGTCGTATCGCTTGTCCCCGCTGTAGAGTCGTGTGCCGTCCCACGTGGCGATGACCTGTGAGTCGTAGTCGTATCGCTTGTCGCCGCTGTAGAGGCGGGTGCCGTCCCACGTGGCGATGACTCGTGAATTGTAGTCGTATCGCTTGTCGCCGCTGTAGAGGCGGGTGCCGTCCCACGTGGCAATAACCTGTGAGTCGTAGTCGTACCGCTTATCTCCGCTATAGATATAGGTCTGAGCTGAGAGGGTGAGGAGGCTGCTGAGGAGTAGGGTGAGGAGTAAGAGGGTTCGTCTCATATTATTATGGGGTTAGTAATGTCTGAGCTCGTCTTTGTTAAAGCGGAAGACAGAGATCTGTATAGCCTCGTCTCCCTCGCTGAGTATAAACCACGGGTTACGCAGAGGGTTGGGATTGCGCACGAGGTGCTTCTCCTGAGCGGGGGTATTGCCCTCGATGCACATAATCGCCACTTTGCCCGATCTGCTCCGTGCCACATCGACCACCATAACGGCATGACCGTACTTGCGCCCTGGCCGTGCTGGGTAGACGAGCACATCGCCTGGCATCACATCTTGGATAGCACGGGGCTTGGTCTCTTGATAGAGCGAGAAGGTACTGCAAGCACCATAGACGCCACGCATATAACGCTCGAAGGCACTACGAGACGCTCCGCCAGAGTAACGCATCGTCTTGCCATGGACATTGCGAAAGCTAATCTCTCGGTAGCGCCCCTTCTGCCAAAGGTACTCAGCCCGCAGACGCATAGTCACATCGGCACACTGCTCATCGTTGCTGAGGATATCCTGGTCGATCACCGCTGTGGAGAGAAACTGCAAGCGCGCATCGCCCCCCGTGTATAGCTGCACCCTAGCACCGCGTGGCTTCAAGGGTAGGGCGCGTAGATAAGCCGTGTAGCTCCCTGCGGGAGCCTCCACACGGCTGTAGCCTGCGGGTGTGGCTATGTCGCCAATAGTCTGAGCACCCCACGGATTGCTCGTGCGCATAGAGCGCCATAGCCATACTCCGCACAGCAGCATCACCAGAGCCATAGCTCCGATGACCAGTAGCACCGTCTTCTTTCGTCTAGTCATAGTTACTTGGGTATAAGATCTACTTGGATTAACTCCTTTTTGGGGGATAGCACCTTGTACAATAGTAGCTTTTGATCCTACCCAAAGAGCGAGTCAGTCAAAGGAGGACTCTTTTGTAGCTAAAAAGGGAAAATGTAATTGTCTTGCTCCGTAAAGGTAGCTCTTTTTCTTAAGCTCTCGTAAGGTTGGTACTACCCTTCGATCCTGCCTATCTCACTAGTCTGAGGATAGTTGTCTCGAGAGGGGAAATCTAAAAAGATTATCGGGCATACAAACTTCTGTCTATAGAGTTGTAGAAGTCGTACTCACTGTGCTCTGTACCCCATGCAGATCTATAATCTGAGAGGAGCTGGTCGATTTGATCTTTGAGTGCACGGTTTCTATCGACCACAGCGGCACTCCTTTCTCTTTGACTGTACCGAGAGTAGCTCTCCACATAGGGGTCTTCCATTTGATCTAGTAGGTTGTAACACTGACTCTCCACATACTTGGAGTGACTATCTCTCAGCTTGTCGGGTACCTTTGCGAGTTGTGCATTGAAACTGCGATTGTTTTTGATGTATTCGTTAGCTTGGCACTCTCTGATGGTGGCTCGTTTGTTCTGAAGATTAGAGGGTCCCCTATAGATAGGATCTTTAATAACCTTCCTGCCACGGTAGTAGAGTGATAGCGTGGTAAGTATCTTGTTGCACTGACTGCTGTAGCTATTGCTCACGTCATAGCTATTGGTCAGTCGCTCTATCTCGTGGATACCGCTCCTGATGCCTCGTAGCTTAGCTGCTGGCCACGACTCTTGCGGGGAGGATAGATAACGCTCTGTGCGGTCGACAAAGATAGAGGAGTAAGCGTCTATGAGCTGCTGGTACTGCGTAGTGGCTTTCTCTTGGCTAATTTTATCCTCTCCACTAAAGATCTCCACCCTATTGATGTAGCGACGGAGAGTGTCGAGCAGGTTGTCATCGCTCAGCTCCTCAACGGCACTCTTGTCAAAGAGCTTGTCAGCATCGGGCATATAGCTATTATAGCTGGCCGTAATAGACTCATCGAGTGCTGGTAGCTTCGCCTCGCTATCGGAGTAGTAAAACCAGACTACTCCAACTAAAAGAATGGGAAGGAGGACGATGAGTAGTACTTTGGGTATTGTATTCATCTTCTATTTTTTCTGCTTTTTGGGGGTTGATTTCCGTTGTCTTGTGTTGCTCCCATTGGAAGCTTTGTTGCTGAGCTTGCCTGCGTCTTTGCTGAGCTTGCCTGCGTCTTTGCTACGCTTGTCTGCGTCTTTGCTACGCTTGTCTGCGTCTTTGCTACGCTTGTCTGCGCCTTTGTCGCTACTCTTGCCTGCGTCTTTGTCGCTAGAGGGTGTGTCGATGCTGTCTGTCCTCCTGTACTTTTTCCATAGAGATTTAATGATAGGGCAAGCGATGACTAGTAGCACGAGGAGAGCTATTCCGCCCCACTTGACCCAGTCGGGGGTCTTCTTACCAGCCTCCTCTCTATCAGATTGCTGGGGAGCAGGTGTGGAAGACTCTGTGATAAGCTTGTCTAGCTCTTCCTGTAGAGTGCTTAGACTATCAAGTATCTTCTGAAGAGACTCGGTGAGCCGAGAGCTATCTTTGCGGTTTACACTAGACTGGATACCCTTCAAGTCGACAAGTAGCTTGTCTAGTGACTCTTGAGACGAAGAGAGGCTGTCACTATAGGATTGGAGTGCAGAGGGAGCCTCTGTACCAGACTTAATAAGTAATAGGTTGCTGTTGAGTTTCCTCAGTTGGCGTTTTAATCCAGAGATGAGGGCTTGTGATGAACTTATCTTATCTTGCCGCTCCGCTTGTCGGATAGAGGCTGAGGAAGCTTTCACGAGGGAGTCTGCTTTGTCTAGCTCTGTAGTGAAGCTTAGCAGAGCATCTTGGAGAGAGTCTACAGTCGCAGTGATGCTGTCAACTTGTGTAGCCTGCTCTTCTTTGGCTTCGCTACTCTTTGCACCCCACTGGAGGGGTATGACTCTAGTAAGAACTAGCACTAGACCAATGACAAAGAGCGAGGCACAGATGTAAGCGGCTAGATTGACCCACTTCATAATAGTCCTCTTCTTCTCCTTGGAACGCTCCTCTTGATCATCAGCACTGCTGGGACCAACCCCAAAGACTTGGGGCTTCAGAGGATCGTTTGGGGCAACTTTTGGACCTTTGCTTGTGGGGAAGTTGTCAGACCAATTACCAGAAGTTCGAGGTTTCTGAGGAGTGCTTGAAGTAACACTTGCTGTATTGCTTGTAGGGTAGATAGAGGAAGAGGTTACTTTGATGTCAAAAGAGTCTTTTCGCAGACCTTCTATTTGCTTTGTCAATTCGTTCCGAACCTGCGTGTCTGATGAATAGTCCTTAGCATATGCACAAACCTCTACATCGAGTCGGATCTTAGATAGTCTCATCTCCATAACAGGCGCAGTGATAGTGCTTCGCCTGAGAAAATGATCTATCTTGATCTCCAAATCAATGGGGTCTGGCTTGAAGCGCTTTGTCGAGTAGGCCTTGAAGCTGATGGATATAAATCCGTTTTTGAAGTCTACAAGGGAACACTCCTGATTGAAAAATGTATTGACTACAGGCTTGTAGTATGTTGTAAAATCAGAGTTGCTCGCATTATCTATACGGAACTCCTCTCGCCTGAATCGTCTTCTGACATCTCCAGCTTGTATCAAGTTGAGCTTTTCTATATCTTGCTCTGACTGAATCTTAGCACGCTTTACTATGGGTGCGAAACCTTCGCTGTTGAATTGCCAGCTTGCCTCGACCTCTGCACCCTCCCAGCACTCAAACTGCTCGGCTCCCTTGTCCGATAGATTGATAGTGGTCGAGTCTATGATGAGGCGGCTCAGATTGAAATCCTCTGGCTTGACACCAAACTTCTCAAACTCAAAAGCGAGTCTAGGAGATAGAGTAGGGATGGTGATGACTGGCTTGAGGTCATCCTCCTTGATGACAACAAGGTCGGGGGTGAGCTCTTGAGGTGCGCTCTGAGTATCTACAAAGAAGACGCCACGATACTGCCCAAAGTTACTTTGAGGTATGTAATCTGCGATTACCTCCTCGATGCTCTTCTCTTTGAGCCAGCACCAAGCGTAGGGTGCGTTGCTACCTCTTGGCTCCGTCTCTATCTGGGAGAATAGTCTGCGTGTCGTTCTATCGCTAGGTTTTCGTTGAAATTTACCTGCGTAGTCTTCGATAGCTTTTGATAGCTCTGCTGTTTGACTGTAAGAGAGTCGCTCGAGGTTGTTTAGTGTTTCCTTTAAGAAAGAGAGTAGATCCTTAGCATCGTATTGAAAGATGGTAGGTATCCATGCTCTAAGGATTGAGAAGTCTCCTCGGTCTTGACCAAAGTGAATATAGGAGAGTGCATATCCAGCACTGCCAAAGCACTCTAAGAGATAGAGATCTGTCCGTGTGGAGACACCAGCCTTGATGACCTCTCTCATATCTCCTCGCATCTTCGCCTTGAGGTCATCGTCAGTAGCAACGGGTTCTTGTAGTCCGTTGCTACTATACTGATAGAAGAGTTCGAGGGTATCATCGGTTCCCTTTAGTCCTGTTTTATTTGCCATAGTAGGGTGCTATTTCTTGATTTTAGAGATATAACTGGGCGTCTATCAGCTATTGAGAGCCTTCTTAATTCGGTTGATAAAACCTCCCTCTGCAAAGCTCTGTCCCTGCTCGATGAGGATCTTCTGGATGAAGTCTTGAGCGTAGTATGTGTTTAGCTTGCAGAGACTCTTGAGAGAGACCTCTCCAAGCGAGAAGGGCTGACATATCACCCTACCTTCATTGATCTCGTAGTCTTCGCACTGCCCCTTGAGGAAGTTTATAAAGTTACTGTAGTGCTCCTTGAGGTAAGTACCTAGATTCACATTCTCCTTATTGAGATCTACCTTGGTAAGGAGTACATAGAGCGCATCGGTGTCGTTGCGCAGGTAGTTCTTTTGACGCAGGTAATTGCCTACAGACTCTAGATAAGTCTGCACGTCGGTCGGGTCATCTTTAGCGATTCTCTTGTTTTCCCCACCATACTCGAGACAAAAGATGTGGATACGACGATTGCCTCTCTGGCTATTACTCCCAGCTCCCAACATTTGGTCAAGCTTTTCCAGCATTACGTCATCTTCAGGACTGGTATGACCCGTGGAGCTGCGATGGATGGCTGCCATAAGCTCTCCTGCCATATCCATCAGAGTGTATGGGTAGATTAGCTTGGACTTTCGTCCAGTCCGCTCGGTGATGTCAAACTCAATCTTGTAAAACTGATTGAGGTCTGTACTATTGACAAGCCGAACGAGGTTATACTTACTATTCGTCTGAGGATTGAATGCGTTGCGTAGCTGTGAGGCATAGTCGTAGCCACGCTTGTTTCTTTTATTCACAATGAGCTCAGCGGAGTAGTCTCCTGTAGTTCTAAATAAGGTGTGGAGGATAGTACCGATGGCGCACGTTTTGCCCGAAGATGGTACTCCCCATATATAGATCTCTTTGCAGGGTCTATCTACTGCTAGAAAGGACTCTTCATTTGATGCCTTTATAGAGACAGCTCCTAGCTCGCTTTCTGAAGATCGACCGACATAATGTACGACCTCTTCGCTGAGGCCACACTCTAAGAGATCCTCGATGGAGATCCCGCCATACTCTAACAAGTGCTTGATGCTCCTAGCGTGGAGGATGTTAGGATCCTTAGCGATCTCGTGTAGGATATCCTCAGGAGTCAGCTCAGTGCTGTGATAAAAACTAGAGATTTCCTCTTCAGCGTCATAGGCTCTTCCTAATGTGTAGTCAAGCCTTTCGACCTCTTCGGTAGGATCTATGTACACACGTCGGCTACGGTTGCTTATCTCCTGGAGCAGCTGATTAGCCTCATAGTCGTAAGGTGAATCAGGGTAGTTACGTAGGAACTGCCTGAGATCTTTACTACTTGCTTTGTCCACACGTTGCCATGCGTTTTCAATCTCTTGCTCTTGGGCTGCTTTTTCGGCAGACCTTTGGGCTGTGGCTCTTAGTGCTCTAATCTTCTCCTTTGCCTGTGCAGTATGCTGACCGTTAGGGTACTTGGCGAGATAAGCCTCAAAAGCCTTTGGTGTATTCTCCTGCTCTGCGCGATCAAACTCTTTATGATCGCTCTGAGAGAGAATATCGTTGACTTTCTCCCTCTTGGATCGTGCGTATGCTCGTCCGAAATTGTCTTTAAGGTACTGCTCGCTAACCTCTCCCCGTATGATGGCTTCAGCTATCTCCTCTGCATCGGCCATTGAGACACGAGCCTCGTCCCATCCTGAGTAGTTAGAGTCGTCCGAGGCTTCTATGTCTACCTCTTCTTCCTGAGAAGTTGCTACCACCACATGGTCAGGGTATGTCTTATCTCCATGAGAGGTGGTGTCAGAATCGTTGTTTGTAGTATTGGACGCAGAGGGTACACTGTTATTTACTAGGTACATAACCTTATCACGCTTAGCTTCGTCGAAGCGCTCTCCTGCTTTTTTTATTAGCTCGCGCTCAGAGATAAGACCTTTGGAGATAAACTCCGCAATCTGCTGGGCGGAGTATTTATCTATGTTGTTGATGACGTCATTTTTGTCGAAGGTGCTCATAGTCGCTTGTACTGATGTTTCGATAGATATGGGTCGTTAGTGATACTAAGCCTAAAAGTGGACAGAGGGTGCGTGATCATAACTCGAATGTTGAGCTCTTGCTCTTGCTACCTTGTCTCTCGCTCTGCTGGTTATCATTATTGAGTGAGAAGCTGGAGGGCTCCCGCTCATTTGCTTTGAGAGGCACTTCATCGGACAATGAGATGTCCTGTCTGGTGTCTTGTCTAGTGTCTTGTCTGGAGTCTTGTTGAGTGACTAGACTAGACGATCTTCTTATATTTTTACCACCTTTCCATAGGCTATAGTAGTTTCTAGCCTTGGTGTGTCGTTGCTGTAATAAGTAGGGAGTGATGAGTAGACTATAGAGAAGCAAGCCTAGCCATATAGTATGCTTACTGAAGCCACTCTGGTTGCTCACGATCTCCTTGACCTGACTGAAGGAAGCCTGGCAATGCTCTAAGAGTCCGACAGCCTGCTCGAAAGAAGGGTACTGCGCTTCATGGGTGAGACGGACGCTACTGAAACCTTCTAGCTGGCTGACCCACTGTGATACTCCACTCAAGATGGCTTCTGTATTGCCTATGAGAAAAGGATTCCACACAGAGGGCTTCTGACCATTGACCTCTATCCACTTTTGTGCTTCCTCTCTAAACTGCGCAAAGGCTTCTGTCGGAGGTAAGAGCTGTAGTCTGAGTGTCAGAAGGTAGTTTTCCTTAGCATAGGGGCTGTGATCAGCACTAGACCCACGATGGTTGGATCGAGAGGGTAAGCTGGAGTCGAGTGTGTGACTGTAACTGTCTAGTCGCTCGTGGCAGTACTGATCGTACTCCTTAAAGAGTCCCTTGAAGGTATTGACCCCGTCTGCAAAGTTCTTTTGGATCTCTTCGCTCTGCTCTATGACACGACAAGTGTAGTTGATAGGGTGTAGAGAGAGTAGGAAGATAGGCAGTGTCAGAAAGACTAAAGCACGCTCCCACCAGATGCGCTTGGCAAAGTGTCTGTTTGTACCCTTTAGGAACTGGATGCCTAGAAAGAGACCCAACGAGACAATCGTAAAGGTCAGGTCAGGTATCGGTGGCACTACAGAAGCTACGAGTAGGGCCTCTACATAGTCTCCCGTCTTATAGAAGCCTTGCATATAGGTGCCGATCGCCATAGCGATGATGGCGAAGGCAAGCGTAGCATTGGCCCAAGAGAATGAGGGTCCCTCATTCCATACATTGCTATTCTTTCCCATAGAGGATGTAGTCTATCTATTCTTGTAATTGTCTCTGGATGTTATCTATCTCTTGCTGTAACGCACGCTGCTGCTCTTGCAGCTCGCTGAGCCGTGCTCTCAGCTGTGCTTGGGAGTCTGTAGCAGATGACTCTGTGGACTCTCTGCCGACCATCTCCCCGTCAGGTTGGACAGTGCCACCCCCTTGTTTAATCTTGCTGATAGAGCCGTCTTGCACCATCTGCTTGAGGAGTGTCAGAGCTCTATCGATCTGTATCATAGGAGTGTCGCTATGCTCTATTGGATAGCCTGAACGTCTCAATATGTAGAGAGCTTGCTGGGCTGTCAGCGAGGAGTAGGTACTACGCATCAGTGCTACTGAGCCTGCGACTATGGGAGAGGCCATGCTGGTCCCATCGTAAGACTCGAATGATCGGTGAGAAGTGGCACTGTAGATGGCAACGCCTGGTGCTGCTATGTTGGCTCCCTGATCGTAATTTGTAAAGTCTGAGAGATTAAGGTCAGGGTTGACCGCTGCGACATTGAGCGTCGTTAGCGAGTTCCTACAAGTGGGAGAGAGAGCTGCCACGACATTCTCATTGCCCGTAGCAATGACTAGGATAGCATTATGCTTTGTGACAGTCTTGGTTACATGCTGAAAGACCTGTTCGTAACCTTTGAAGAGAACCTTCGCAAGCTTGCGCTGCTCGTCTCGAGGTAGCCTAGCAAACTGCTCCATACCACTGGGCCCTAAGGATATGTTGACTACGTCTGCTCCATGTAGCACAGCATACATAATGCCACTGACCATAGCTGATATAGTACAGAGCCCATTGTCAAAGACCTGTACAGGCATAATCTTACAGTTGGGGGCTATGCCTGCGGCACCTTGATTGTAGTATGCAGTAGAGCCAGCCGCTATTGCAGCGACGTGGGTGCCATGACCCTCACCAGTACTCAGGTAGTTGTTTTGAGTGAACACATTGTAGGGCCTATACAGACGCCCCTGGAAGATGGGGTGGCTAGCATCTATGCCATCGTCTATGACCGCAACGATAACCTCTGGGCTACCCTTGGTCATCTGCCACGCAGCAGGTGCGTTCACAGCTTTGAGATGCCAGCCTCTTAGATTGTTCCCATTGAGAGCCCGTGTAGGAGTACCAGCATGCTCTACGATAGCCTCGTCGACGACAAAGAATGGCTGACGTGGTAACTCCTGAGGCAGTCTCTTGCCAAGAGACTCGCGCTCTGACGAAGGTACTTGGATCTGAATCAGCTGAGCATTGGGATCAATGCCGATGACGCGGTAGTTGTCGGAGGGGTACTTCCCCTTGAAGTCTTTGACCCACTGCTGTAAGTTTGCATTGTCATCGGTTAGATAGACATTGAGCCGATCCGCTATGATGGGGATCTGCTCATCGGAGTCGATGATGCGAGGCGATCTGCCGTCGTCACCCATAATAGGTGCCACAACAGCACCATCCGGTAGGCGATCATCATCTCCGAGTATGTCTCTGACTCGACCATTGTCATCATAGTAAGAGCCATCGTCTCCTCGTATCTGATCTACAGAGCCTACGCTGTCTACGGGGATATCCGCATAGACTCGATCTTCGTCTTCTTCATAAAGGTCCGATGCGCAACTGCTACATCCGCTTCCGAGTAACCATAGTATTAGGAATAGGAGTAGTAGAAATAGGAGTCCCCACAGGAGCCACTCCCACCAAGTTCGTTGCCCCCACCAATACCAACTATACCACCATCCTTTATTCTGCTCGTATTGGGCGGTAAAGGTTGTATCTTCACTCAGAGGTTGCGATATATCGGGAGACCAACCAGTGAAGCGATAGCCTCTCTTGCTCTTGACTCTAGGAATGGCGCTTGGAGCGACTGCAGATCCTAGCTCGATAGGCATATCGACTTCTCTGCGCCTTCTCTTTAGCAGACCATGCTCCCCAGCATTGAAGGTAGCTCGTACGCTCGAGGAGCGATACTGAGCTGTCGCTATGATATCGCTTTGGATAGGCGCATCGAGGTTGACATCCCAGCCTGTAAAGAGGTATCCACTCTCAGGTGTGATCGTAGGTATCTGACTAGCGTCTAGACGACCTCCTCTAGGTATGGTGACACTACTAGCCCCATAATCTAGCCTTCCATACAGACCAGGGTTAAAAGCTACAACGAGGAGATCCTCCTGAGGCTCCTCTACCTTGCTGTATGGCGGAGGCGTGACGGGCGGCTCCTCGGGAGCAATCTCTTGGGGTGTCTCCTCCACTTCTGGCTCTTGGACTGCCTCTTCAGGCTCTGGCTCTTGAGGTGCTACAAAGAGTTCTTCGAGAGGAAAGACCTTGATATTCTTCTCCTTCTCTCTCATACCCCACGCTACGACGACGACTCGGTCGTCATAACAATAGATAAATCGCTCGTCAATGCTGGAGAGGATCCCTGCCAGAGTCATCCGCTCCTCCTCATTGCGACACTGCTCTACAGCTTGCTGGTAGTGCGTGAGCGTCTCTTGCAGGATCTCCTCATAGTGCGCTCGCGCCTCACCCTCTAGCTGAGAGAGTAGTCTGGGTGCCTTCTGCCACTGCACACCATGCCATACGATGGTGCCAAAGTTTGGGTCAAAGTCAGGCTGTGCTAGGAAGTCTTGATACTCCTTGGAGATGTTGTTCTGGAGGATAGGCTCTACACTGTTGTAGCGCTTGTAGAGCTGATCGCTACCTAGTCGCTGGATCTTGTCAAAGTACTTGAGATTCGTTTGGCAGAGCCTGCGCTTGCCATAGAATTTGTTGTCCCTACTCATGGTTCAATTGTCTAGTTTATAGGATTTGGGTACTAGCGATGATATCCCCAAGCTCTTTGTTGGCTACAGGATCCTTGGTAGAGGCATCAGAGGTGAGGAGTATACAGTCGATGACCCTGCCCTGCCATAGCTGAAATTGCTTGAAAAACGAAGACTTCATAATCGTCGTGACCGTGTTAGACCCAGTCGGGTTATTGTATACGGCAAGTCCGGTGATCACATCATCGATAGGTTTGTTACCACGGCTAGGCTCTATGTGTACGGTAGGCTTGTGCATGACAGAACACTTCTCAGCTCTCTGACTGATGATCCTTCGATCATCATCATCGACGAAGTCACTGCCCATAGTGCAGACAAAGTGATTGAGGAAGAGCGAAGCGTAGTCTGCTATGAAAGTAGGTAGTACAGACTTCTCTTGGATCGATATGATGTATCCCTCTATCTGCTGCTCTAGTTCACGCTTTATCTTTTTGCTCTTGGCCAGGACGATGAGCTTGTCGATTACGTCTGCTGCCTGATGGATATACTCCTTGACCTCCTCTACCTTGCTGCTTAGATAGCTCTGCCATGTGGTTAGGATCTTGAAGGCGAGGAGCTTCTCGATGGTTGAGTTGAGCTCATTGGCTCCTGAGGAGAGCTCCTCGAGCGTGACTCCATACTCCTCGAGGATCGCCTGACTATCTGCACCGAAGTATCCCTCGACAAGCTGCTTGACCTGATCGGCAGATGTGTCGCCTGATATGCCTAGCGTCTCACGTAGGAGTAGCATCGCATTGAGATCCTTAGGAGTCTCCTTCTGTAGGATCAGTATATCATAGGCAACACGATGCAACAGGCTTGCGGGTATCATAAGACTGTCTATAGCGTAGCCAAAGATCTCAGGACGATTGCCCACCTCCATCGTACTCCTGCGTATAGAGCCGACCACCTTCTGTATGCGCTTATTACGTTCGGACGACTCCTCAGACTCATAGTGTGGCTCAAGGAGTGAGAGCGTACTCTCCTTAATCTCGTTGAGCTGCTGTGTATAGCGCTCGCGTCTGGCAGCGTCTAGACAACCTGCGATCTTGTTTAGATCCTCTATGATTGCTTTAGAGCCATCGTTGCGAGGGGTCGCTACCGAGTCCCAAGCCTTCTCAGGGTCGCGAAAGTGAGCCTTGACAAAGGGGTGATCGATAAAGCTTTGTCGTACATCCTTTATAAAGTCAGGGTACTCACTATTCTGCGCATAGCCAGTCTCGGGACTCTTGTTTGCCCCGTCACTATAGCCTACGAAGATGCGGTCCTTGCCTGACCAGTAGTAGTCTCTCAGGAGGTATATGCTCTGGAAGGCTGAGGAGGGCTGCGTAGCGTCTGGATCGATCCAATGGTCGAACCACCTGGCAGTGCCGATCAGCTCGGGGATCACTACATCAAAGCGCTTCCACCGCTCACTCAGTTTGTTTTCGCCCGAGGTCTCTTTTTGCGATAGGACATCCATCTTGGTACAGACCAGCTCTTTGTTGAACTTAGTGCCGATGAAGAATAGAGGCGAGACACCCTGTAGCTTCTTTAGGTACCTGCTTCGCTCGGCCTCGTTCTTGCCAATGTTCTCGTTGATCCACTGGGTGATGGTGTTGCCTAGAGTAGCCTCTGTGCGCTGGTCATTGTGATGGCAAAAGAGTACAGCACTAATAAGCAAGGCGTGCGAGTACTTGTTAAAGAGATAAGCCACCTTACCACGGCGGAGTAAGGCTGGGATGATGTCTCTCTCTCCCTCTTGCTGGCTCAGCGAGTGTCCCTCGATCTGCAGACGAGAGCGTGCCCCTGGGAAGTCTAAGAGGTCTAGCTTCTTGAGAAAAGGTCGCTCTGTGGCAATCTCTGAGGGTAGGGTGAAGGTGAGCTCAGCAATCAGAGCCGAGAGGGAGGACTTTCTAAAATCCTTGCAGAGTAGGCCATCAGCACCAAAGACGTCTACCAGGGGTTCATCACTACTATTCTCAGCCTTCGGCTCGTCAGACATAATGTAGTCTAGCCACTCCACCTTGAGTATGGAGCCGTACTCTCTCAGTACTGCTCTAAAGGGAACATATACTACCGAGGCAAAGTGTAGCTTCTTGAGCTCTCTGATGAGTGTGCTAAAGAGCTGAGTGATCGAGGGGTTGTCGTGCCATAAGAAGGAGAAGAGCTGACTCCAGCGATCTGGGTGTATGTACTCAATGCTGGCTCCTATCTCGTAGGAAAAGCGAGAGTTGACCACTTGCTGAGCCTTGAGGCCCAGCTCCCTCTTGATGTACTCATATATATAGAAGAGATCATCTTCGGTCAGAAACTCCTGCTTACCCTTCTCCCGATCTATGCACTCCTTGAGTTCATTGCGCAGTCTCTCCGTAAGATCTATCTCTTGCTGATCCTCTACATCGAGCTTGAGGTCATTGTAGTAAGAGTCGCAGAGCATAGTCAGTATGTCTGCTATGCTAAAGAGGGTTATCTTGACCTGTCCTCTTGGAGTCGCATTGTCTTGGCGAGTCGTAAACCGAGTCACGATACCTGTGGACTCCGTCTGAGAGAGGTTTCCCCCACTAGTATTTATCTCATCGATGAAGCTGTACTTCCTATCCCCGTCACTGATCTCAAATGGATTCGTCGGTGTGGATAAGAGACTGCTCATCAGGTACGACTTACCCACTTGGCTCTCTCCGTAGGCGGCTACAGAGCAGTTGATCTCGAGGGTATTCTTAACGCGCTTTATATCTCGGCGCTTGCGCTCTAGTAGGGTAGACTCGAGGTTTTCCTCGGGATACTTCTTGCTCCACTGTATGGCTCGCTCTAGTGCGCTGAGCTGATCATTTATGTTGGCTATCATAAGGATGTTCGATTCTTGTTAGACTGTACGCTCTCTTATTCTAGATTGAAGACTCCAGTATCCAGCCAGTAGCCATCCTCTAGGCCGAGGCTCTGTACATTGATAGAGAGGTCGCTGACTGTTATATCCTCATCGTTCTTGTCGGTGATGCTCTCGATCTCGATATCCTCAAGATTGGTGACATCTCGACTCAGATGGATCGTGAAGGGAAGTCTCTTCTCTAGGCTTTTAACCTGTAGATCTACCTCTTGTAGTATCTGTAGATCGTTGAGATGAGGCTTAGCACTCTTCAGCCGACGCCCCATACCAGATCGGTTAAAGCTGATGGTAAAGAGTGGGCGAGCTGGATAGATGTCTACATCCAGCTGCTTGATCTGGAGAGACTTGGGAAGAGACGATACGACTACATCTCCAAAGGGTGAACTAGGCGTGAGCACATACGAGCTGTGGAGCGTATTCCTTGCAGAGTCTGGCTGCTCCACATAGTTGACGATAGAGGAGAGTCGCTCGCCTAGGAGCTTTGTGTCTAACTGAAAGCCCTTGAGACCGCCCAGCTCTGATGAGTAGAAGCCGATGAGTCCTCCCACGGCAACCACCGTCTTAGGGTTGGTTATGTAGCCCGTATTGCTGCCGAAGGGGTACCAGTAGCCTACGTTGTAGTTGTTGAGCAGGATAAGCCTATTAGGCGATAGAGGGTAATACTTGAGGAATATATCTCGTATCGGGGCCAAAGAGGCTGGACGCCCAGAGAGAAGGAAGATGTCGCATCCCGTTGAGTAGGCTATGCTGGAGATGATCTTCAGCAGAGGCTCAAAAGACTTGGAGACGATGTCGTAGATCTGCTGACCACTAAACTCCCACGAGAGCTCTCTCATAGAGAATCCAAAGAACTCCTCGAAGCCTCTCTGTACAGACTCGTTGGGCTCTTGCTCTGCCGAGGGAAAGAGATCCTCATAGCGCACGTTGCAGTCACGCCTCTCCTCAGAGAGAAGCGAGAGCAGATGATACATCAGAGGTACGGTGTACTGCAGGTTGAAGTTGCGTCTCAGGTTACGCTGCCTTATAGTCTGACCTGCATAGTTGGGCCCAAAGAAGTCTCGTAGCTTCTGCCTATAAGCATGCTCATCGAGATCTGCCAGCTTCTTGCGAAAAGAACCCTCGTCACTGTAAAAGAGCAAGCCATTGATCAAATCATAGAGCATATCATCTCCTGCGAAGTAATAGCTGTCGTAGAAGAGAGGCTCAGGAATCACCTTCGTAATTCGATCCTGCTCGTACGTATACTTACAGATCATCAAGTCTGAGGTGCCAGCACCGATATCTAGTGACCCGACGGTGAGCGTGGGGCGTGTTCCTGCTGCCTCCTTGCCATATAGATTGAAAAACTCCTCGCAAAAGCCATTGTACTTCTGCCCTATCTCGCTATACATATAGACCAGCTGAGAGCAAGTCGCCTCATCGTAGTACCAGTACGGAGTATCGTCAGCATCCTTATTGATCTGGGGATAAACCTCGATACGCTGATCGTACTGATGGTATGTAGAGAAGAGATAGTTGGCATCTTCGGCACAGTGTACTAGAGCCTCACGCTCCTTCTGTGACATAGCCGTAGGACAGGTTATGATGACACGCCGTAGTATGCGAGGGCTGTCTACAGAGCCACGATCCTCACGATATGAGACACTATTAGAGTACATAAGCGTCTGCTCCAGGATCTCTAGGAAGGCGAGTGTCATCATCGTGCGCCGGGAGTAGTAGAATGTTTGCCCACCCGTACTGCCATCGCGAAGTATCGATCCGTCACTGGCGATCATCTTAGAGACACCTGGTAGGTAGAGGACGTCGTCTGGATCTTTGTCGTTCGGGAGGATAGAAAACTTCCACTCCTTCTGACTCCTCTGCTTGTCCCACAGATATCGCTTGGGACTAGAGAGCGTCATAGGCATCTCCTCATTCTCCTCACTCTTGGCTAGATGTAGGATCCGCTCAGCCTCATGACCGAGCCGCACTATACTCGGGTAGGTAAAGCGCTCACTATTGCGTTTGCCTATCTGTCCGAAGCTCACCTTGCGTGTTACCAGTCGCATAGCAAAAGGCTCACTCAGGTAGCTCACACGGGGATCCTCTGGATCCTCTAGAGCTGTAAAGTCGAGAAGCCTCAAGAGTGCTGTCTGCTCAAAGATCTTATGATCCTCGACCAGTACCGCCGTGGTGCGCGAGTTGCCTATATCGATCACGAGATCTAAGTCCTTACCGGGCACTCCCTGTGATCGATAAAGCTCCACCTCGGGGAAGAGCTCATACCGAGCCACATGATAGATGAAGGCCAGGTAAGCCGTCAGGTAAGACTTCTTCTTAGAGGTGCGAAGTCTCTCTGGCGACTCTACATTAGGATATGCTAGAGAGAATAGATACTCATCCACATTGATTGAATTTTCTCCCTGTGAGGTGCTGTAGTCTATCACACCGAGAGGCTCATCACAGAGCTTTAGCCTCAGGGAGGTCATCACTTCATCGGGGAAGTAGGGGTTCTCATCATTCTCGCTATCCTCCTCCGTCGTATAGGTGTCGAAAGCGAGTATAACCCGATAGCGTCTCTCCTCATTGTCCTGCTCGGGCAAAGGCACAATCTTAAAGCGACTCCAGTTGTACGGCCCCTGCTCAAAGCGAAAGCCCAGCTTCTTAAGGTAGGGGAGCGGGAGCCACTGATTGCCATACGCAGAGATGAGATTGAAGAAGTCTGAGATGGTACTGCGATATATCTGATGATTGGGTTTGTCTGGAGAGACCTCTAGAGGAGAGATGCCCGCATTGGCTAGATCCTTGATAGTAATCGGCTGTGTGTCTTCGATAAAGCCCTCTTTATCGAGCTCTATGTAGCGATAGTAGTGAGGAGTGCCATCCTCATCTTTGACCTCGTAGAGTAGCTCGATCTGCCACGACTCATCTACAGACTGGTACTCATAAAACCATAGAGGAGCCTTCTCACGCAAATCTAATGTGAAGTCAAAGGAGATGACCTGGATGCCACTATTAGCTATAAGCGATATCTTTTTCATAGAGACAATGTTATTAGTTCTATTATGCTTGGGGGATTATAGAGATGGTGCTGGGTGATGATTAGAGTTGACTAGAAGATACGACAAGTGGCGACCCCTCTCTCGGTGAGAGGTCGCCACTTGTCGTGTGTGATGAGATGTATGTGGTTGTTGCCCCGCCTTTTTCTCCTGCTGGTAGCAAGAGAAATGCCTGCGTAGGAGCTTCGTAAGTGATTAGCTTCCTTGTTGTTAAGTGTTAAAACGGGGGGGGGGGTAAACATACTTTGTAGCGTATCTGAGGTACTTGTCACAAAGGTACGCTTTATTCTGTAAAGTGCAAAGGAGATTGCAGGCATCGCAACTTCGCACATTCCAGTGTCAAGTGCAACACACTTACAAATGTAGGAAAAAAACTTCAT
>OKRW01000506.1_pt1 | contig 39337 bp, 32 predicted proteins | sample 1601151 | NCBI WGS metagenome assembly OKRW01 (sample SAMEA3541471, study PRJEB24748) | human gut metagenome | biome: human gut; feature: human-associated habitat; material: faeces | place: China | collected 2012 | reverse complement strand
GGCATGATGCCGCGCCCGTTTTTTCGCCGTTGCGCAAATGCCGCTCGCAACCCGTGCCGAGCCGTTCCTGACAGCTTTCCTGAATAATACGCAGGTGGGTAGTAATCTACGCTCCTCAAATGCAGCGGGATTCTGGTATTCTTCAACTGACCGTTTTGCAACGAACGAGGATAAGTATCCATACAATGGTCTAATGTTGATTAACGTGTGTACTATCGCTGCAGCGATTGCGCTAACACGAACAAGGGCCGCCGGATGCCGGCGAGTAAACAGGAAACGAGGGGTATAAGGTGTCAGACCCGATTGCGCCGATGGGCGAACCGACGGCAAAAGACCTGCGCAGGTCCACCGATCGCCGCGTGGTACGCACGCGCAAGGCCATCCGCGAGGCGTTCTTCAAGCTGATGGAGAGCCAGGACTACCACAAGATCACCATCGCCTCCGTGGCTCGCGAGGCCGATATCGACCGCAAGACGTTCTACTTGCACTATCGCTCGGTAAGCGATTTGGTGGACGAGGTCATCCGCGATGAGGCCCAGAAGATCGTCGCCAGCTGCCGCGAGGCGCTGCGCTCGGATGGCGACAAGGGGCTTGACGTGAGCAAGCTGTTCCAAAGCATCAGCCTGGCCCTTGCCCCCGATATGACGCGCAGCAAGCGGGTGCTGCAGCATGTGTCGCTGCAAGATGTGCTCGACCGCCTTGAGGCAAGCCTGGTTGATGTGCTCATGGAGGACAACGTGCTCGGCCTGCGCCGCGACGACCCGTACGTGCCCTACATCGTGTCGTTTTTCTGCGCGGGTCTGGTGGCGGTATACCGCCGCTGGCTTATCGCCGATTCCGAGATCCCGCTTGAAAGCCTTGCCGGGGCGACCAGCGCGTGTTTGTTCGACGGCCTCAACGGCGTGCTGCCAAGCGTCAAGCCGGCGTAAAGCGCCTGTGTGCATTTGGTAACGCTTGCGCCCTGCGCCCGCAGCGGGAGCGGGGCGTCGGTATACTATGCCAAGTCGAAACGAGCATCTTATATGGGTCGGGGCGGCGCCAAGTTCCGAACCTGGTCAGGTCCGGGAGGAAGCAGCCATAAGGGGCCTCTGACGAGCGCCCTGTCCTATTCAGAATGCTTCATCTTGCAGGCGGCCACGAGCCGCCTGCTTGCTGCATGGGCCTCTTCTTGTAAGGATGCTATGGACATCATCAACTTCTTCATCAGTCTCCTTTCCGACCCCCGCTCGGCGATTGCAGGGTGGATCGTGGCGCTGGGCGCCGCATGGGTGTACACCCCGTTGTTCCTGATCGTGTTCGTGGAGACGGGCCTTGTGTTCTTCCCGTTTCTGCCGGGCGATTCGCTTTTGTTCGCGGCCGGCGTCTTCTCTGCTGACGGGGGCGGTCTGCACCTGTGGGCGACGCTCATCGTGTTCTACGCCGCCGCCATCTTGGGTAACACGTCCAACTACTGGATCGCCCGCTTCTTTGGCAAGCGCATCATCGACTCGGGGAAGATCAAGGCGCTCACGCCCGAGCGTATGGCGAAGCTCGACCATTTCTTCGAGCGCTACGGCGGGCTGACCATCGTGATCACGCGCTTCATGCCTTTCTTCCGCACGTTCGCGCCGTTCATCGCGGGCACCGGCCACATGAATTTCGGCAAGTTCACGCTGTTCAACGCAGTCGGCGGCATTTCATGGGTCTCGCTGTTCGTTTTGGTGGGGTACTTCTTCGGCGGCATCCCGTTTGTGCAAGAGCACTTCGAGGTCATCGTTTTAGGCATCGTTGCGGTATCGGTGGCCCCTGCGTTCATCGGCGCGGTAAAGGCTGCGATGAGCTCGAAGAAGGGCGACAAGGCCAAAAACGCCAAGCACGCGAAATAATCCAGCGGGTGCTGGCGAGGGGGCCGGTCTCGGATACGAGGAGGCGCGCGTTCGAGCTTCTATCGATACGACGAACTCTTTCCAGGAGCGTCCGGCAACCCCGGGCGCTTCTTCTATAATGGAGCGAAATGAACCAGGCGCCTTGCGCGCCGCATACGAATGCGAAGGACTCGTGCGATGTCGGAAGCTTTATACCGCAAATATCGCCCCCAGACGTTTGAGGACGTGGTGGGCCAAGAGCATATCGAGCGCACCATCAAAAATGCCATTGAGCAGGATAAAGTCAGTCATGCATACCTGTTCTGCGGCCCGCGCGGCACGGGTAAGACGACCACTGCCCGCCTGCTTGCGAAGGCGCTTTTATGCGAGGGTGGCCCGACTGCAGACCCCGACGGAACGTGCGAGGACTGCCAGCTTATCGCCGCGGGAGAGCACCCCGACGTCTACGAGCTCGATGCGGCAAGCCGCACCGGCGTCGACAACGTCCGCGAGGAGATCATCAACCGCGTGCAGTTCGCGCCGACGCGCGGGCGCTACAAGGTCTACATCATCGACGAGGTCCACATGCTCTCGGTGGCAGCGTTCAATGCGCTGCTGAAGACGCTCGAGGAGCCGCCGAGCCATGTGGTGTTCATCCTGGCGACGACCGACCCGCAGAAGGTTCCCGAGACCATCCATTCCCGCTGCCAGCGATTTGATTTCCGCCGCATCTCCGCCGAGGCCATGGTCGCGCGTTTGGGCGCGGTATGCGTGTCCGAAGGGGTCGAGTTCGAGGGCGAGGCGCTCGATTTGATCGCGCATCGCGCGGAAGGCGGCCTTCGCAACGCGCTCACCTCCCTCGAGCAGATCATCGCGTTCGGCGAGGGCAAGGTAACGCTTGCGGGCGCCGAGGCGATGCTCGGATCGCTCGATTCGAGCGAGATGTCCGAAATCATGAACGCGGTCGGCACCCGCGATGCTGCAGCGTGCTTCCGCTGGACGGCGCAATATGTGGAAACAGGCGCCGACCTGGCCCGATTTGTAGGCGATATGGCTGAGCGCGTGCGCAACCTGTACGTGATGTCGCTTGTGGGCGCCGACGTGGCGCTGGAGGTGTCCGAGTCCGAGCGCCGAGAGCTCACAGGCGAGTTGCCGTTGTTCGGCCCCGATCGCCTGGCGCGCTTGCTCGGCGTTTTGGGCGATCTGTCGGCCGAGTTGAAGACGTCCACCAATCCTCGCCTGTCGTTCGAGATTGCGCTTACGCGCATGGTGCGGCCCGATAGCGACCTGACGCTCGAGGCGCTCGCCGAGCGCATCGAGGCGCTCGAGTCGGGGTATTCGGCCTGTTCGCGGGTGATTGCCCCTGCTGCCGTTCCCACCGCCGCCGCTCCCGCTGCTGCTGTGGCGACGGGTGCGCCGTCGAGCGCGGCGTCGGAGCCGAGCGCCCGGGCGCATCGGGGAGCGGCGATCACGGCGGGCGCGGTGACGGGGCAGGCAGGCGGGCCGTTTGATTCCCGCCACGCCCGCACCGCTGCAAGTGAAATGCCGACTTCGCAAGAGGCTGCCTCTCGGGGGGCGGGCTCTCCCGCGGGGGGCTTCCGGGCGTCGGCCGAGGCTGTTCCTGTCGTGAACGCAGCGACGGCTGCGGCGGCGACCGAAGCGGCGCCCCGTGAGAACGCCGCAGCGGCGGCTGCTGCGGTTGCTGGCGCTTCCGCAGTGTGTGGCGCGATTCCCGCCGAGCTTGCGGACACGCTGCGCAACGAGGCAGCGCTGCAGCGCATCTGGAGTTCGGCCATCGCCTCGCTCAAGAAGAGCAAGGCGGCCTACGGCGTGCTCTTCTTGAACACGAAGGCTGTGCTCGACGAGGGCCGCGGTATGCTCATCATCGAGTTCCCCGTGGAGAACGCCTTTGCGTTCAATGCTGTGCAGAAGCCCGATGTGCAGGACGCCGTTTCTGCGGCGCTCGCGCAGTCGTGCGGTGCGGCAATCCCGTTTGCCTTCTCGAAGGGCTCTTCCCAGGGTGCAAGCGCGGCGGCGGCCCCGTCCGCTTCCTCGTCAGGGGTCTCTGCTCGATCGGCGACGCAGCAAGCGCAGCCTCAGGCGTCCCATGCTGAAAGACCAAGCGCCGCTCGCGAGGCCGCAGCTGCGGCGATGCGCGCGGTTCGGGAGCGAGAGGCGGCTGCGGCGTCTGCTGAACCTGCGTGCTCGACGGCTCGACAGCCTGTTTCATCTGCGAATGCGCGCCAGGCAGGCCCGCAGGTACGCGAGCCGCAGATGCGGGGCGCCCAGAACACGGGCGCGTTCGTTCCCGAGTCAGATCCCGTTCCGCTCGATGCGTACGGCGACGCTCCCTACGACGAGCCGGTCCCCTATGGCGACGAGGACGCGTTCGTCGGGGATGCCTCCGCGTATTCTGCCGCGCCGGCTTCCCCTGCTAAACGACGGGGGGGTGGGGAGGCTCGCCGCTCGCCGGCCGCAGCTTCCTCCGTGCCTGACTTCAACCGCATGGCACGTGAGGCGGCGGCGCGAACCTCGGCGGCGGCTGGCCTTCCCTCCGAGCCGACCGATGCGAACACGTCGGCGTCGATCGACGCGACCGGTCCGAACGGCGAGCCTGCGGGCAGCGAGTTCGGCTCGCCCGATGACCTGGCCGCTATGCTCGCAGCGGGAGGTTTCGAGGGCTCGCGCGTCGAAGAAGTGAGAGAATAGCCCGACAGATAAGACGGGTTTCGCCCCGACAACGCGTTTTCGCGCGGGGCGTCGATATGGAAAGAACACTACCAGGAGGAAAAATGGCGAAACGAGGCGGATTCCCCGGCGGAGGCATGGGCAACATGGGCGCTATGATGAAGCAGGCTCAGAAGATGCAGGCCGAGCTTGCGAAGGCGCAGGAGGAAGTGAAGACGATGTCGTTCGAGGCTACGGCCGGTGGCGGCATGGTGAAGGTCACGGCGCTCGGCGACAACACGATCCAGTCCATCGCGATCGACCCCGAGGCTGTCGACCCGGAGGATGTCGAGATGCTCGAGGACATGGTCCTCGCTGCGGTGAACGAAGCGCTTCGCGGCGTCTCCGACATGGCGGCCGCCCGCATGAGCGCGGCGACCGGCGGCATGAACATCCCCGGCTTGATGTAGGCGCTTTTCGTGAACTCCGCACCTGCGATTCAAAAGCTTCTCGATGAGCTCGAGCGCCTTCCCGGTGTCGGGCCGAAGTCCGCGCAGCGCATGGCGTATTGGATCTTGAACACCGATCGCGCGACGGCGCTGCGCTTGGCTCAGTCGATCATCGAGGTGAAGGACACCGTGCATTTCTGCTCGCGGTGCTTCAACTATGCGGAAGGCGACGTGTGCGAGATCTGCGCGTCGACCAAGCGCGACGGCGGCATCATTTGCGTGGTGAGTGAGCCGCGCGACATTCCTCCCATCGAGCGCACGGGCGTTTTCGGGGGCGTGTACCATGTGCTCGGGGGCGCGTTGTCGCCTCTCGAGGGCATCGGCCCTGATGACTTGCATGTGGCCGAGCTTATGGCGCGATTGGGCAGCGAGGACGTGAGGGAAGTGGTGCTCGCGACCAATCCCAACGTCGAGGGGGAGACGACGGCGTCGTATCTTGCTCGACTCATCAAGCCCCTGGGTGTGAAGGTGACGCGCTTGGCGAGCGGCTTGCCTGTCGGTGGCGATTTGGAGTTCGCCGACGAGGTGACGCTCGGCCGCGCCCTCGAAGCGAGGCGCGAGCTCTAGCGGCTTGAGCGCGAATCCGGGGCTTTTTGCCTAGGATGGCTAGAATAGTCCCTCTTTTGGGAATCCCCCAGTTCGAAAATGGCAAAAATAAAGGCTCGCGATTGCGAGCCTTTATTTGCTTCGTCCAACAGTGAGGAACCTGTCCCCTCCAAAAACAGGATTCTCGCTGTTGCCGAAGTCCGAACTGCGTAGTAGGTCGTTGCATAGTATAGCATCATTTGGCCGAATGCGCGCGACTCTTTTCATCCTGCTTGAGTGATGCGCCTCACCTCGTGTGATTGTACCCCGCTCAGCCTCTGGGGATGGTGAAAATCGAACGAACAGATCGAAGTGCGTGCACCTGCCAGGCGAGGTGCATACTCCTTGCCGCTCCCTTCAGTGATATACTTTCGCCTTACGGAATAAAGACGGGAGAATCATCAATGGTCAACGTGCCGAGCCCGGCAGTCTCGATCGTCGGGCGCCACAATTCGGGGAAAACGACCCTCATCGTGAAGCTTATCGAGGAGCTTGTTGCTCGGGGACACGACGTGGGAAGCGTGAAGCATCACAGCCACAAGGGCTTCGATATCGACTATCCGGGCAAGGATTCCTACCGCCATCGTGAAGCGGGCGCTTCGGAGACTGTCATCGCAGCGCCGGGGCAGATCGCCCGCATGAAGACGCTCAAGGGCGAGGCGGAATGCTCCGATATCGTGCGAAGCATGCCGGGCCACGATATCGTTGTCGTGGAGGGTTATCGCAAAAGCGGCCTGCCGACCATCGAGCTCATGCGCTCGGGAAACGAGGCGGATCAGCGCGTCGCTGATGCGTTTGCCTTGGGCGCGGAGCGAGGCTGGGCGCTTGGGACCGACTTCACCCAGATTGCGAAATGCCTTTTCACGCCCGAGGGCGAGCGCATCGAGGGCGCGGAGGAGTCTTTGGACGACGACCTTCGCAACGACGGGGACCGCCTCGCGCAGGAACTTGCGGACGCAGCCCCCGGCGAGCCGGCGGCTGCGGAAGATGGCGTCCACCCCGACCTTGTGCGCAAGATGCCCGGCGTGAACACCGTCGCCATCGTGACCGATATTCCCCGCGCAATCGAGGCTGCGGCGATTTACGGCATCCCCGCGTTCGACCTTAACGACACGGTTGTCCTCGCCGATTTCGTGGAATCCCATTTCGTGCGCCCGCGCGTGACGGTGGTCATCCAAGCAGGCGGCGAGAGCCGACGCATGGGCCGCAGCAAGGCGACGGTCCCGTTTTTGGGCCGTCCACTCATCTGCCGTCTGATCGAGCGGCTAAGCCCCGTGGCTGATGACTTAGTCATCACGACTAACGAGCCCGACAACTTGACGTTTTTGCACCAGGAGTTCCCGCAGCTCAATATCCAGCTTGTATGCGATATCTTCTCGAGTCGCGGTGCTCTGCCGGGTCTGTACACGGCGCTCCAGGCCGCGCGCAACCCCTACGTCGCCATTGTGGCATGCGACATGGTGTTCGCATCGGGCGCCCTCGTGGTCGCCGAGGCGCTGTGCATGAACCAGACTGGGGCCGACGTGGTCGTCCCCGTGAACAAGCACGGTTTCGAGCCCTTCCACGCGATGTACCGTCGCATGGAGTGCCTGCCTGCCGTGCGCCGTGCGCTCGATCGCGGCGAGAAGCGCGCCCAGTCGTTTTTCGGGGACGACTCCGTGGTTGTCCACGAGTTCCCGCAAAGTAAGGTGCTCGAGGCGGAGCCGATGGGCGGTTGTTTCATCAACGCGAACACGCCCGATGAGCTGCATGCGCTCGAAGACATGGTGATGGAGGGCTAGCTTCTCCATCGAGGGGATGGCGCCTCGCCGCAGGTGCGGGGCCCGCGAAAGGCAGTGATCCCAAAATGCCGAACCTTTCTGACATAGCCGATGTTGCCGAGGCGCTGGGGGGCAAATCGGTCCTCGTGGTCGAGAAGCGTTGCGTGGCGGTGCGTAACCGCCATTCGTCGTGTCGCAAATGCGTCGAAGCATGCGTCGCGGACGCAATCTCGGTCGGCGACAACAACGTGAAGATCGACGCGGAGGCCTGCGTTTCCTGCGGCGCTTGCACGGTCGTCTGCCCCACCGAGGCGCTCGTTCCCGTCGAGCCTGCCGATGTTGAGCTCGCCAGTGCTGCCGCCGAGGCTACGCGCGCGCTCGGCGGCAACCTCTCCGTATTCGCATGTGCCCGCATGGCCGCGCGCCGAGAGGGCGATCCCGACAAATATGTGTCCGTCCCCTGCCTTGCGCGCATGGAGGAAAGCCTCCTTTTGCAGCTTGCCTCCCACGGTGTGGACGATGTGGTGCTCGTCGACGGAACGTGTTCGACTTGCAAGTTCGGCGGTACGAGCGAGGGCGTCACGGCGACGGTTGAGTCGGCGAACTCCCTGCTCGCGGCGCAGGGGTCGAGCGTTCGCGTTCGCCGCGCCTCGGAGTTTCCGCCCGAGGCGATCGAGACGAGCGGGCGCAAATCGTTCGCCGCGGCGCGCCGCGGGTTCTTCTCGCAGGCGGGCGGTATGGCGAAAGACGCCGTGAAGGTCGCGACGGAGAAGGCGCTCGACGAGACGCTCGGCAAGCAGAATGAGAAGAAGGAGCTGAACCTTCGCGAGCTGCTTCGCCCCGACAAGGACGGTGGGCTGCCGCAATTTGAGCCTTCGCGGCGAATGAACACACTCGACGCGATGGACGCAATCGGTCAGAGCGTCGTTCCCGAAATCGAGACGCGCCTGTTCGGCAACGTATCGATCGACGAGTCGAAGTGCCGCGCGTGCGGGATGTGCACCGTGTTCTGCCCGACGGGGGCCCTTAAGAAAAGCGAGGAGAAGCCCGTTTCGGGAGAGGGCAGCTACTTGGAGTTCCAGCTGATGGAATGCGTGCAATGCAATCTGTGCGCCGACACCTGCCTGCAGAAGTGCATCACGGTCTCCGATATGATTGCCACCTCCGAGCTCTTCGACTTCGAGCCGCGGCTTATCCATCTCCCCGATCCGCCGGCGCGCGGAAGCCTGCTCTCGCGCCTGAAGTCGACGGGCCGATAGCGCGTGCAGTCTACGGCCGGCCTCTCCTGTGGTCGTATTATTTCGACCGCTTGCGCGACGGATGGGTATCTGTGGTATACTGGCAACACTTTAGCGCAGTAAAGTGCAGTAGCACAAACAGGGAAGGGCACCGTGCGCGACGAGTGAGCGCGGTGTGCGAAGGAAGGAATCTCATGAAGAGACTGAAGGTAATGGCAGCAGCGGTATGCGCCCTCGCCTTGGCGGCGTGCATGCTGGCCGGTTGCTCCTCCAACAACGCTTCGAACGACAAGAAAGACGCGGCTGCGACTAGCTCGGACAAGACGACGCTCATCGTCGGCTTCGACCAGTCGTATCCGCCGTACGGTTTCGTCGGCAACGACGGCAACTTCACCGGCTTCGACCTTGACCTCGCTGCCGAGGTTGCCAGCCGCAACGGTTGGGACATCCAGCTCGAGCCCATCGATTGGGACGCGAAGGACACGCTCCTCAACTCCGGCGCCATCACCTGCATTTGGAACGGATTCACCATGGAAGGCCGCGAGAACGACTACACCTTCTCCGATCCCTACATGCTGAATGCCCAGGTCATCGTCGTGAAGAAGGGTAGCGACATCGAGAGCCTCGCCGATCTTGCTGGCAAGAACGTCATCACGCAGACCGACTCGGCCGCCTACGACGTGCTCGCGGGCGACGAGGCGACCAAGGCTGACCTTAAAGCCACCTTCGCCTCGCTCGAGACCATCGGCGAGTACAACACCGCCTTCATGCAGCTCGAGTCCGGCGCCGTCGACGCCGTGGCCTGCGATCTCTCCATCGCGCAGTACCAGATGAGCGCCAAGCCCGATGCCTACGCCCAGCTTCCCGAGGACCTCTCCGACGAGCACTATGCGGTCGGCGTGAAGAAGGGTAACACCGAGCTTGCCGACGCGATCACCAAGACGCTCAAGGAGATGAACGAGGACGGCACCGTCGAGAAGCTGTGCGAGAAGTACGCTGAGTACGGTCTGTCCTACACGAACTGGATCCTCAAATAGCCAGTCGATAAGTTAGTTTGCTTGCGGGATAACCTCCTGTAGGCAGAAGAGAATCGCGGGCGGGGCAACCTGTCCGCGATTCGTGTTGCAATAAGAAAGAGGTTGCCGTGGAAATTGGAACCATGCTTTCCATGCTCGGGCAGGGCTTTGGCGTTACTTTGCAGATATTCTTCCTGACGCTGGTGGGGTCGCTGCCGCTTGGCGTGGTGGTGGCGCTTGCGCGCATGAGCCGCGTGAAGCCGATTGCCTGGATCATGAAGTTCTACATTTCCGTCATGCGCGGAACCCCGCTCATGCTGCAGATGTTCTTCATTTACTTCGCTCCCTATTATATCTTCGGAATTCCTCTGAGCATGGAGTCGAAGTTCTCCGCCACGATCGTTGCGTTCATCATCAACTACGCGGCCTACTTCGCCGAGATTTACCGCAGCGGCATCCAGTCGATTCCGCGCGGACAGTACGAGGCCGCCGAGGTCTTGGGCTACTCGCGTCTCCAGACGTTTATGAAAATCGTGCTGCCCCAGGTGATTAAGAGGATTCTTCCTGCTATGGGCAACGAAATCATCACGTTGGTGAAAGACACGTCGCTCGCGTTCGCTATCGGCGTGGCGGAGATGTTCTCGACGGCGAAGGCGCTCGTCGCCTCGCAGGTGAGCATGCTGCCCTTCGTGTTCGCAGCGGTTTTCTACTGGGTATTCAATTTCGTCGTGGAAGTGGTTCTCGGGCGCGTCGAGAAGAAGATGGGTTATTACCACGATTAGCCGTTGGGAAGGTGAGGTTTGACAATGCCTGAAGATAATGTGCTGGTAAAGCTCGAGCACGGTAAGAAGAGCTTTGGCGATGTCGCGGTGCTCAAAGACATCTCGCTCGAGGTCCGCAAAGGCGAGGTCGTCGCCATCATCGGCCCGTCGGGAGGCGGCAAGTCGACGCTTCTGCGATGCATGACGCTGCTCGAGACGCTCGATGCTGGGTCGCTTTCCTACGGCGACTTGCCCGTGGCTGAAGATAACGGGGCGGGGCATGCCGTCTATGGCGGCAAGGATGTGATGAAGCGGGCGAAATCGCGCTTTGGCCTGGTGTTCCAGAACTTCAATCTGTTCCCGCACTATTCGGTGATCAAAAACGTCATCGACGCGCCGGTCAGCGTGCAGAAGCGTCCGCGCGCAGAGGCGCTCGAGCGCGGACGCGAGCTGCTCGCGAAGATGGGTCTCGCCGACAAGGAGGACATGGTTCCCTGCGAACTTTCCGGCGGTCAGCAGCAGCGCGTCGCGATCGCCCGTGCACTTGCGATGGATCCTGAGGTGCTTTTCTTCGACGAGCCGACGAGTGCGCTCGACCCCGAGCTTACGCGCGACGTGCTCAAAGTCATCCGCGACCTGGCTGCTGAGCGCATGACCATGGTCATCGTGACGCACGAGATGACTTTCGCCCGCGACGTGGCGGACCGCATCATCTTCATGGACGACGGCCTTGTGGTTGAGGAAGGCCGCGCCGTGGACGTGATCAACAACCCGCAGCAGGAGCGCACGCGCGCGTTCTTGAGCCAGTACCAGCAGGGATAGGGAAGTCGCGAGAGTGCCTGGCGCCCGCAAGCGGCTCGAAGTTGCTTGCGAGGGCCGGGTGCTTGCAAGGCGTCGCGTACTCGTGAGGTGCCGGGCGCGCGCAAAGATAAGATCCCTGCGCCTTAGGGGGTACACCTAGAGGTGTATCTGCGTGGTGCAACGATGACGATTGCGCCACGTTTCAGGAGCTCTTCAGGATGGCGTGGTAAGGTTTGCTCAACAACCCAATGCGGGCGAAGGAGCAAACGACATGAGCGATTACAATGAGAGCAACCAGGGTGGATACGACCCCCAGTCATCCAGCCAGTCGTTCGGGCAGGGGACGGACGGCGCGCCGATTCCCCCGAATTCTTACTATCATTACCAGGGCGCGGGCCCAGGTGGTGTGGCGGGGACGAATGCCACGGCGCCAGTCAATCCCGCGTCTCCCTATGCGCAGCCGGCGGGTGCGCACAACGCGCAGGCGTACGCTGCGAAGCAGGACCCAAAGCCTAAGAAGAACCATTCGGGTGCGAAGACGTTCGGGATTGCGTTTGCGGGCGCGGCGCTTGCATGCGTGCTCGTGCTCGGCGGCACCGGCGTCGTTAACACGGTGACGAGCGGCTCTCCGTCGGGCTCGACCACGGTGCTCGGCGGCACGTCTTCTGCATCCACGAGCGGCAGCGCCGACGAGAACGCGACGCTTGCGGAAAGTGTCTCCCAGAAGTGCCTTCCGTCCGTGGTGGCTATCGACGTGTACACCAACCAGCAGAGCGGCTACTACGGCTACAGCACGCAGAATTCCCTTACCGAGACGTCTCTCGGCAGCGGCGTGGTGCTTTCCTCCGATGGCTACATCGTGACGAACTATCACGTGATCGAGGGCGCCGACGCCCTGAAGGTCACCATCGAGGGCGAGGAATACGATGCGGACATCATTGGCTCCGACCCCAGCTCTGACATCGCGGTCATCAAGGCGAAGAACGCTTCGGGGCTGACTGCCATGGAGCTGGGTGATTCCGACGGTCTGACGGTGGGCGAATGGGTCATGTCGATCGGCAGCCCCTTCGGCCTTGAGCAGTCGGTGGCGACGGGCATCGTGTCGGCTACGAACCGCTCGCAGATCATGGACAACTCTTCCGACTCTTACCAGTACGGCCAGCAGCAGTCGAGCACCACGACGGTCTACACCAACATGATCCAGACTGACGCAGCCATCAACCCCGGCAATTCCGGCGGCGCGCTCGTCGACAAGGACGGCAAGCTCATCGGCATCAACACGCTGATCACGTCCTACTCCGGCAACTATTCCGGCGTCGGGTTCGCCATCCCTGTGAACTATGCGGTCAACCTGGCCCAACAAATCATCGAGGGGAAGACGCCGACGCATGCGCAGCTGGGCGTGTCCCTGTCCACGATTAACGCGCAGACGGCCCAGCGCTACGGCTTCTCGGTGGATGAGGGCGCCTATATCGCAGCGGTGAGCAGCGGCTCTGGCGCTGACTCCGCGGGCCTTAAGGTGGGCGACATCGTAACCGCCTTCGATGGCAAGAAGGTCTCTTCCGCGAGCGATCTTATGCTCGCCGTGCGTTCGAAGAATCCGGGCGACACGGCCACCGTTACGATTAACCGCGACGGTCAGAGCCAAGACGTGCAGGTGACGTTGGGCTCGGACGAGAGCTCGCAGGCGCGCGCGGGCGCGAACTCGGGCTCTGGCAGCTCGAACGGCAACGGGTCGAACGGTGGCTCGCTTGAGGACCTTCTGCGCCAGTACGGTTACGGCGGCGGTTCCAGCTCGAGCGGGACGAGCTCCGATGCGGGATCTGGCGCGATTGCCCAAGCTGCGTAAGCGGGCACAACGAGCGAATCGGCACGGTTTCGGCCGCGTGGGGACTAATCCTACGCGGCCTTTTTCGTTTGAGGTGACGGAAAAGGCGTGCAGTTACGGCTCCGAGGCTCTAGCTGTGGGTCGATTCAGGTAAGATGATTCGAAATGGTTAAATCAAACGCAGAAAAAGGGGTTTCGATGGCCAACGAATACCAGTACAAGCGTGTGCTTCTGAAGCTTTCCGGCGAGGCGCTCGCCGGCGATTTGGGTTACGGAATCGATCCGAAGGTGGTCGATGACCTGGCCGACGAAATCGCGGAAATCGTGCACGACGGTGTCCAGCTCGCCGTCGTTGTGGGCGGCGGCAACATCTTCCGCGGTGTTTCGGGCGCGACGGAGGGCATGGATCGCGCGCAGGCCGACTACATCGGCATGCTCGCCACGGTCATGAACGCGCTTGCCCTGCAGGATTCCTTCGAACGCCACGGCGTGTTCTCCCGCGTGCAGAGCGCCATCAACATGCAAGAAGTTTCCGAGCCCTACATCAGGCGTCGCGCCATCCGCCACATGGAGAAGGGCCGCGTCGTCATTCTCGCCGCAGGTACCGGCAACCCGTACTTCACGACCGACACCACCGCTGCGCTGCGCGCGTGCGAGCTCGATGTCGATTGCCTCATGAAGGCCACGAAGGTCGACGGCGTCTACGACTCGGATCCCAAGGTCAACCCGGACGCGAAGCGATTCGATTCCATCAGCTACATGGAAGTGCTCAACAAGGGCCTTCACGTGATGGACTCCACGGCGACGTCGCTTTGCATGGACAACAAGGTTCCTATGATCGTCTTCGACCTGACGGTGAAGGGGAACATTTCTCGCGCGCTCAAGGGCGAAGCGGTGGGAACCACGGTAGAATAACGGCAACGGCCAAGCGAGGGCGCGACCTTCGCGGGCATGTTATCGGCGGCGATGCCGCTCGAAGGGGACGAAAGGAGCTCAGATGAGCATTGACGACATTAAGGCACAGGCCGAAGAGCGCATGGGCAAGGCCCTCTCGGCGCTGCACGACAACTTCTCATCGGTGCGCACGGGGCGTGCGAACGCGATGGCGCTCGACCGCATCAAGGTGGACTACTACGGGGTTCCCACTCCCGTGAACCAGATGGCCGGCGTGAAGACGCCCGATGCCCATATGCTCGTCATCGAGCCGTGGGACAAGACGACTCTGAAGGCTATCGAAAAGGCGATCCTCGAGAGCGATTTGGGCGTGACGCCCTCCAACGACGGTACGGTCATCCGCCTTCCGTTCCCTGCGCTCACCGAGGAACGTCGCCGCGAGCTCGTCAAGCAGTGCAAGGCGTACTCCGAGGAAGCACGCGTCGCCATCCGCAACATCCGTCGCGACGCGAACTCCGCGGTCGAGAAGTGCATCAAGGAAGACAGCCTGCCCGAAGACGAGCAGCGACGCGCCGAAGGTGCCATCCAGAAGATCACCGACAAGTTCATCGCCGAGGTCGACGAATCCTTCAAGAAGAAGGAAGCGGAGGTCATGGAAGTCTAGCCCCTTTTGATTCGAGGTCTTTTGAACAAACCGCTTGATATCATTTTCCCCAACCCGCCTTCGGGGCTTGCCCCCGAAGCGCTTGATGCTGCGCGTATTCCTGAGCACATCGCCGTCATCATGGACGGCAACGGCCGTTGGGCGAAAAAGCGCGCGCTCAACCGCCTGAAGGGACACAAGGCGGGAATCGAGGCGGTGCGCGAGACCATCCGCTGCGCGAGCGATCTTGGCGTTCGCTACCTGACCATCTACTCGTTCTCGACCGAGAACTGGAAGCGCCCTCAAGAGGAAGTCGTCGGGCTTATGGGTCTGTTCGCTAAGACGATGCTTGCCGAGGTGGACGGCCTTCACGAGGAGCACGTTCGCGTGAAGACGATCGGGGATTTGTCCCTTCTGCCCGAGGAGACGCGCGAGGCGTTCGAGGAGGCATGGGAGAAAACCAAGAACAACACGGGGATGACCCTGGTCGTTGCCGTGAATTACGGCTCGCGCCAGGAGATTCTCCGTGCGGTCAACCGCTGCGCGGAAGAGGTGGCTGCTCGCACTGCCGACGGGCTTGCCCCGAAAGAGATTTCCGCCGAAGACTTTGAGCGCGGGTTGTACACAGCGGGCATGCCCGATCCCGATCTGGTCATTCGGACGAGCGGAGAGGTTCGCCTGTCGAACTTCCTGCTGTGGCAGGTTGCCTACTCGGAGTTCGTCGTGACCGATGTGCTGTGGCCGGACTTCGACCGCTACGAGCTTTTGCGTTGCCTGCTCGAGTTCCAGGGGCGCGATCGCCGCTTTGGGGCGGTGAAGTAGCGTGACCCGCAAAGATGCCGACACGCGAGATGCTGCGGAGGAGTGGAAGCGCTCGGCCGAGCGCAAGGCGAGTCTGAAGGCTGCGCGCGCAACCGATGAGGAAAACGCAGGCCCGACACGTTCTACCCGCATCAAGGATTTCGCTTACAAGAAGACGCCTCAAAAGCTGAAAAATGCAACCGACCTGCAGGTTCGTTTTCGCACAGGTGCGATTTACGTAACCTTGTGCATCGTGTGCATCCTGGTAAGCGACATCTCGACGCTCGTGTTTTTGTGCGCGACGGCGGGGATTTGCGCTGGCGAGTTCTACTACATGCTGCGCGCTGACGCGAAACTCCCTAATGAGATGCTCGGCATCATCGCCGCGATGCTCTACCCCGTAAGCGTGTACTTCCTCGGCGTGGTCGGCGCGCTGTACGTGAGCATCGCGCTACTGCTCTCGCTTATCGTTTGGTACGTGTTTTGGCTGCGTGCGCGCGTGCCCGATGTCGGCGTGAGCTTTTTCGGTGCGGCGTACACAGGTCTTCTCCTTTCGGGCATCGTAGTCGTGCGTACAGCGCTGCCCGACCCGTGGGGCGGCGTGCTCGTCATCGGCATTTTCCTGAGCATCTGGGCGAACGATTCCTTCGCTTACCTGGTCGGAAGCAAGATTGGCAAACATAAGATGGCTCCGCGCGTCAGTCCGAAAAAGAGCTGGGAAGGCTTTTTCGCGGGCATCGTCGGCTCGATGGTCATCTGGGGGTTGTTCACATTGATCCCCGGCTTGAACCTGAACCTTCCCGAGGCGCTCGGGTTCGGCCTGGTTTGCGGCCTTATGGGCGTGCTGGGCGACTTGGCTGAAAGCCGCATCAAACGCAACTCCGGCTTCAAAGACTCCGGCACGATCATGCCGGGGCATGGTGGCTTACTCGACAGGTGCGACTCCCTGTTTCTCGTTGCGGCATCATCGGCTATCCTTTTGGTGATTTCCGGGGCAATTCCCTTTAACGTTTAAACGTCGCTTTTCAAGAAAGGTGCTTTCATGAGGCGTATCGTTGTTTTGGGATCGACGGGGTCGATCGGCACGCAAACGCTCGACGTGGTGCGTCAGCATCCCGATAAGCTTAAGATCGTGGGGCTTGCCGTGAACACGCGCGCCCAGGATATGCTTGCGCAGGCGAAGGAGTTCGGCGTCGGTCACCTTGCCGTGGGCAGCGAAGATGTTGCTGCGGGCGAAAGCGCCCTAGGTCTTGCCGCGTTTGCGAAATCCTTTGGAGAAGACGGCTCGCTCGGTTTTGGGATGAGTGCCGTGGTCGACCTGGTCCGATTATCCGAGGCTGATGTGGTCGTGAATGCGCTTGTGGGTGCTGCGGGTCTGCGTGCAAGCTACGAGACGCTCAAGGCTGGTAAGGTCTTGGCGCTCGCGAACAAGGAGAGCCTCGTTGTCGGTGGTGACTTGATCATGCCGCTTGCAGCGCAGGTCGATGAGGCGCGCAGGGTATCGGGGACTGCTCCCGCGGTGGGGCCGGCGGGTGCGCTCATGCCGATCGACTCCGAGCACGGGGCAATCTACCAGTGCCTGCTCGGCGAGAACGAGCGCGAGGTCGCCAAGCTGTGGGTCACCGCATCGGGCGGGCCGTTCCGAGGTCGCACGCGCGACGATTTGCGTGACATCACGCCTGCTCAGGCGTTGAAGCATCCGACCTGGCATATGGGTGCCAAGATTTCGATTGACTCCTCTACGCTCATGAACAAGGGGCTCGAGGTCATCGAGGCGCACCATTTGTTCAACATGCCCTACGACAAGATTGAAGTCGTCGTGCAGCCGCAAAGCGCCATCCATTCCATGGTCGAATACGCCGACGGCAGCGTGAAGGCGCACCTGGGGACGACCGACATGCGTATCCCTATCCAGTTCGCGCTGTCGTACCCTGATCGATGGGAGGCTCCGGTCGCACCGCTCGACTTCCGGACGCTGGGCTCTTTGGAGTTTGCCGCTCCCGATGAGAAAACGTTCCGCTGCCTTGCGCTTGCTCGTCGTGCGGGTTCGGTGGGCGGAACCCTTCCCTGCGTGATGAACGCTGCGAACGAGATAGCTGTCGCAGCCTTCCTGTCCGAACGGGGAAGCTATCTGGGTATTGCTGAATGCGTCGAGGCCGTGATGTCCGAGCACGAATCGCAGGGCGTGCAGAAAGTGGAGAGCATCGAGCAACTTCAGGTGCTGGACGCTTGGGCGCGTGCGGAAGCTGAGAAGCATATACGCTAGCCTGGAGCTTCATCGTTTTATTCGGGAGGCCGACGGATTTTGCCGTCGGCCTCCCATGCGTTTCGTCCCCTAGCGTCTACCTGCCTTTCTCTTGCGGAGCGCAAGCGCTCCAGCTCCGATGCCGATCGCTCCCGCCGAGACCATGAGCACGGGGATTACCTTCAGCGCGAAGCCCATAAGCTCATCGCCGGTTTTTCCCAGGCCCTTACCCCTTGTGGTGCTGCCGCCTGAATCGACGATGGGCTGCGCGCCTTCGTCGACGTTCACGATGGCGTGGGCGATGCGCGCGTCTTCAAGGCTGGGCGAGGTGAGCACTGCCCTGTTCGAGAACTTCGTTCCCGTCAGCGCCTCGTCGGCGATGTCGGCGGCGAAGGTAATCGTTGCGGTGCTTCCCTTTTCGAGCGTCCCGATGAGCGCGGAGAACGTGTTGCCATCGCTTTCGAGGGCGGCATCGACCGGTTTCCCGTCGATTGCGACCTGGATGCTGTCGAAGTCGATAGGGACCCCGCTGGGCATCTTCGTGTCCGCGACGAGCACGCTCTCGACTGTGCCGCCGATTGCCGTCGCCTCGATGGTGAAGCCGATCCGCTCGCCAACGGCTGCGCTCTCCCTATCGACGCTCTTCACGAGTTCGATGTCGACCTTGGAGGCGGGCCGTTCGATGACGACAACGCGCGCTGTGCTGTGCGGTCTATCGCTTAACGTGGGTGACTCGATTGTCGCGGTGTTTTCGACGGTCGACCCGACAAGGGACCCCTCTTCGATAAGTGCCTCGTATTCGACGGAAACGTTCGACCCTGCGCTCACCTTGCCGAGTTTCAAGGCGAACGATTGGGCATCCCTGCTTGCGAAGTCGGGTTCGATCCGCTTGCCGTCTACGGTCGCTACGAACGTGGCATAGTCGATGGCGACCCCTTCGGGAATCCCCTCGTCCACGAGTAGCGCATCTTCGAGGTCTGTCTCGCCGACCTCGACCGATAGGGCGTAGGAAACTGTTTCTCCTGCAAAGGCGGATTCCGCTGATGCCGTCTTCTCGATGCTTGCCGTGCCTGCGGGTGCGACGATGTCCACCACCGCCTGCGCGGTGCGCTCGCCTTCGAGGGTGGGCGAGGTGAGCGTCGCGCCGTTTACCACCTTGTGCCCGATAAGGTCCTCATCAGCGACGTTCGCCTTGAACGACACCACGGCAACATCGTCTTTCCCCATCGTGCCGAGCTCGATCGCGAACGAGTTCCCTTCCTGGTGCACGATGGGTTCCTCTATGGTCTTTCCGTTCACGACGGCGCTCAGGCTGGCGAAGTCGACCTCGATGCCCGAGGGGAGACCGCTGTCGGTTATCACGGCGTCGCGCAAGGTCCCGTTGGTCGCGCGGGCCGTGATTGTGTACGTAAGCGAGTCTCCCGCTTGCACGGTTTTCTCGCTCGCCTCCTTCTCAAGTGAGGCGTTCGCTAAGGGCTCGCTCACCTCGACGTCGTTCGTGGCGCTCGATGCGGCAGCATCGCTCGCTTTGGCCTGTGCGCGGTTGACGACGTGCTCGGATGCGACGGGGAGTTTTGTCGAGTATTCAACCATGAGGGCCTCGCCGTCGTGCAAATCGATGCCCGGTTGGAGGGAGAAGCCGAAGACGGCGCCGTCTCTGTTTTTCTCCAACGTGACGTCGGGGTTGTCGACGGTCGTGCCATCAGGCCTGGTCACCAGGATGGACGAGGCGTCGATCGAGGCGAGCTCGTCGCTTTCGAAGCGATCGGCGAAGACGATGTTGTGCGCGGTCGAGCCCTCGCGGGTTTGGGCGACAGTGACGGTGTAATGGGCGACATCCCCCGACTCGTAGCGCTGCTTGTCGGAGGTCTTCGAGACCTGGAGCTGCGCATCCTTCACCGTAATCGACGCGTCGCCGCTTGTTTGCGTGTTGGGTTCGTCGGTTGCGGCTATCGCGGTGTTGCCGACGGTCGATCCTGCGAGCGCGGCGTCGGCGATGGCGACGGTGTAGTCGACAGACACGGCCGTCTCGCCTTCCTCGTCAAGGGGGTTCGTGCCTTGCTCGGCCTTCTCGCCGAAGCGATAGAACGTGCGCTCGGGTGAGTTGCTGACGAGATTGTGATTCGTCTCGATTGTAAAAGAGGGCTTCTCCCCGTCGGTGCTGATCACGCAGCTGTCGGTGATGTCGTTGCCCTCGGAATCCCAAACCTTGATGCTGTCTCGCTGCAATTCGACTCCCTTCGCTTGCAAAAGGTCGGAAATGACCAGGTTGCGCCCGATTGTCCCCGGCGTGTTGTTCGTTACCTTTACGTGGAAGGCCACAAGGTCGCCAACGTTGCAGGCGTCCTGCGATGCGGCCTTCTCCACCTGCAGGGTTGGCTGGTTCAGCCAGGTCAAAGCGCTGTCGCGCGCGCTGGTTGCATTGTCGGCGCTCACGGTTGCCGTGTTCTCGATCTCCCATCCCGCGATGGAGTCCTCGGGATAGCATGTGCAGGTGATGGTGACGGGCATATTTGCGGGAAGGTGGCTTACGGTTGTCGCGAATCCGGTCCCCGCAGGCTTTGTCGTGCAGGTGACTTCCCGCTGCTCGAGCTGGCTGGGGGCCGACCCTTCGGCTCCTATCGGATAGGAAACGCTTTCGGGGACGCCCGAGACGTTGACCATCAGCTTGCCCGCGTCCGTCCGCCCGACCCTGAGTCCCTCGGGAAGGCTCTCATCGCTTACGACCACATTGTTCGCAATGGTGCCATCCTTTGTGTTCTCGACGGCGATCGTGTAGACGAGCGCTCCTGTATCTTGCTTGGATGCCCCGATGAAGTGCTCGTAGCGATCGGCGGCCTTTTCGATGGACAGGCTCGCCGTGTTCGTCCAAACCTCGGCGGAATCGGTCGCTTCCTCGCAGTTGTTCGCACGGGCTGTGGCGATGTTCACCTGCTCGACGCCGTTGCCCGCTTGGGTGGCGATGGCGGCGAAGCTCACGGTGAGCGTGTCGCCGTAGTTGAATTTGTCAAGCGAACAGCTCCAACGGTTGTCTTCGATGTTCGGGGCAGGGAGATTCTCAATACCCGCGACCTGCACCGTTTCCGGGATGAGTTCAAGCCCTTCGGGAAGGCTGTCGGAGAAGACGGCCTCGCGGCACTGGGCGTTTTTCTCGCTTTGCGCGAAGGAAGCGGAGAAGCGGACTACCTCGCCTACCTCGTATTCGTAGGCGTCTGCGGTTTTGTCGACGGTGAGCCTCGGCGGGACGAGGGTCGTCTCGACGTTGTTGCTCGGATAGGTTCCTTTGTCGTTGACGCGGGCATAGGCGCTGTTCGACACGGAGAGCGCGCCATCTGCGGGGTACTCGGTGAGCTCGGCCTTGAACTCGAAGCGGTACGTCTCGCCCTGCATGCGCATGGAATGCTGCAGGTAGCTTTGCGAGAACACGAACTTGACGGCGTTTCCGTCCTCATTTTTGCCCTCGCCTTCGTCTCCTTGGCCTGCGTAGACCACCTCACCCGCGTTCTCGATTAGCTGTCCCTCATTGTCGGTGAGATAGCCGCTCCCGTCGACGTAGCGCATCTCGAGGGGGAGGATGTCGACGATTTCGAAGTCGGTGTAGGAGTAGCCGTTTCGGCAGGTCACACCGCGCTCGTGCACGGGAACCTCGACGGTGTAGGAAACCGTGTCGCCGATCGAGACCCCTTCGACCTTGTCGGCTGTCTTGCGCACGTCGAGCTTGCCATCTTCGACGATGCCGTCGTTGGGGTTCGGTGCGGTGAGAAACTCGTTTGTCATGGCGAAAAACGACTGCGCCGTCGAGTGCGATCCTTTCCAGGATGATACGAACGAGAGCTCGACGGGCGTTCCCTTCTGCGATCCGGTGGTGTCGAAATAGGCTCCCACCAGGCCGAGCTTGTAGAGAGGGTCGTTCGGGTCGGCGCTGATGGCGCCGTGCTCGTCCTCGACGCCGCCGCATGGGTATTCGGGCGAGGAAATGATGCTTTGCTCCTCGTCGATGGACAGGAAGTCATTCTTGTCGACGACCTGCGCGAGCGAGACGGCGCCTCCGAAGCCGAACTTCTGCCCCACATCCAGGTCGATGCAGGTCATATGCCCTTTAACCTCGTAAGGATCGTCGGTTCCCGCATAGAAGAACTCGACGCTCACCTCAAGATCGGTCAAGCCCACCGTGTAGAAATTCAGGTTCTCGATGAGCGACCCTGTGCGCTGGTAGCCGCTGTTCACGAATACGCCGGGCTGGAAGGTGTCGTAATCGGCCCGCTCTTCGTATTCGTCCCAGCCGGATGCGCCGTTCGACATGACGGGCTCCACGTAATTCCAGTTGGAAAGCGTGACAACGGCGTCTACCTTGTCGTTGCCATAGCTTGCGCCGGTGTAGCGAAGCGCGAAGCTGCCCTTCGGCGTCGTGCGGTCGATGCGCGCCGCGAATCCGGAATCGCCGGTTGCGGCAAGCTCGTCATAGTCCCGAGGGTAGTATTGCTTGATATTCGGCTCGCTCGTGAACCCTCGCACGGCTTCGACGTCGGTAAAGCTGATACCCCAGTTGAATCCTTCCGGCGTGAATGAGTCCTCGGGGATGTATTCGATGGGAATCTTGCTCGCCGCCTGTGCGACCCCAGGTGTGCAAAGCGCAGCGCCAGGGGCGAGTCCGATTGCGAGGGCGAGTGCCAGAGCGATGTTGATTGCCTTGTGTTTTACCTGGTCAATCGGTTGAGGAAGCCTCCTTACGCTAGCCATAGGGGCCTCCTTGCGTGCTGAGTTCGAAAAGTTGGCTATTCATGGTGCTCCTTTCTCGCGAAATGCGCTCACTGCGCCGGGGAGTCTGAGCATAGCGTCGCGTTCTGGCGGCGAGGACGCACCAACCTTGCCGTTTCATCGCGCGTTATCTGCACAGAGGTCCCTGAAAGTCGGTGGGCAATCCCTGCAAACTCGGCTGAAACTGCACTGCGATTCAGGTATCTCCAACGCAAATTCGTCGCGCATTCTCGAAAACCTGGCAAAAATCTGCCAGGAAGCCGGCAACGGTTCGGCAACAAAAGCCGCGCACGGGTGTAGGTTTTCTGGGCTGGGCGCATCGGTCGGCGCGGCTTTCCTATAATGGGTGCTGAACATGTTATTCGGCGACTTGCTTTCGCCCGCCTTGTATGCGAGGAGCTTGCTGCCCCGTACCCCTTCAAGCCTTCCGAGGAGTCGCTTGCATGGATATTGTCCTTATGATTTTGTACGTCTCGATCCTGCTCGGCTTCCTCGTGTTCATCCACGAGGGCGGGCATTATCTGGCGTCCCGCGCGCTTGGCGTGCGCGTGACCGAGTTCATGATCGGCTTTCCCGGGCCTGGCATCGGCTTCACCAAATGGGGCACGAAGTTCGGTGTGACCTGCGTTCCCCTTGGCGGCTATGCGAAGGTGTGCGGGATGGAGCCGGGCGAGATGAGTCCCCATCTGGAAAGCGTGCTCGCGGCGATATACCGGCGCGGGACGGCAAACATGGAGGATATCGCGCAAGATTGCGGCATCTCCAACGACGACGCCCTTGCTGCCCTCGATGAGTTGGTGGAGTGGGGAAGCATCCAGGGACCTACGAAAAAAGACAAGTTCAACACCTACCGCGCGATGGCCACCCGTCCCACCAAGGGGCAGGTCAAGCGCGCCGAGGCGGCGGGGCAGCCGGTTCCTCTCGCCTATGAGCTGGGACAGCCGCGCCTGGTCGACGACCCCCACGCCCTCTTCGAAAGCGAATACAGCCAGCAGTACCGAAGCCTTCCCTTCTGGAAGCGAACCATAATCCTCCTTGCGGGAATCGCCGTGAACCTGCTGTTCGCCGTCCTGGTTTTCGTGGTGGTGTACTCCATCGTGGGCGTCGATATGACGAACTCGCAAACGGGCGAGGTCTCGCACATCACCATGTCGCCCTTGCGCTCGGTGGAAGTCGGCTTCGCCTACATCGGCGCGGTGGTCCAGATGGTGGTAAGCCTGTTCAATCCGCAAACGGCGGCTGATGTCGTGTCGAATTCGACGTCGGTGGTCGGCATCGCCGTCATGTCGAAAACCTATGCTGAAGCGGGGCTTCTCGAATTCGTCTTCTTCATGGCGATGCTCTCGGTTTCGCTCGGCATCATGAACCTGCTGCCGATCCCGCCTCTCGACGGTGGCCGCTTCGTCATCGAGATCTTCCAGAAACTCACGCACAAGAACGTGTCGACGCGCGCCTTGAGCTATATGAGCGCGGCGGGAATGATTCTCTTTTTGGGATTCTTCGCCATCATGGTCAACCAGGACGTGCAGCGTTTCGTTTTCGGCAACTGGGGCTAGTCCGCGCGCCGCTCGCCCAAATGCTTGCCCCCGAACCGCGGGGCGGCTTTCTTTCTTGCTAGGCTCTAGGGGAAAGAGGGAAACGGGCGAAAGGATGGCGAGGTGGCGAGCGAGGCTCCAATCGGCGTGATATTCGACTGTGACGGCACGCTCCTCGACAGCATGGGCGTGTGGCGCGAGATGGAAAGCGAGTTCGCGCATCGGGCGGGCGGCGAGCTTTCGCCAGCCGACAAAGACCTGCTGACGACGATGACCACGCCCGAGGCAGGCGAGTTCTTCCACACGAAATTCGGACTGGGCGCATCCCCCCAAGAGGTCGTGCGCATGGTGGGTGAATACATGATGGAGTTCTACTCGACTCGAGCGACGGCTCGCCCGGGCGCGCTCGAGTTCGTGCGCTCCTTGTTCGAGCGCGGCATCAGGCTGTCCGTGGCATCTTCCTCTCCGATGCCGTATCTGCTCGCAGGGCTTTCCCGTACAGGGTTCCTCCCGATGCTCGACGCGGTGGTGTCCGTCGATGATGTGGGGAAACCGAAGCGCGAGCCCGCGGTGTACGACCGCGCTCGCTCGCTTATGGGTACCGAGCTTTCCCGTACGTGGGGCGTGGAAGACACACTGTACGCGATCGGTACGCTCAAGCGGGCGGGGTACCATACGTTGGCGGTGTACGACTGCGATTTGTCGGGAACCTATGCGGAGCTTTCCGCGTCTGCCGAGCGCGCGGTGCGCGACTTCCGCGACCTCGACCCTGACGAGTTCATCGAATTTGCCCGAATGGTTGCCATGCCGTAGGAAAACGTGCGACTCCATTCCCTATAATGGACGGCAGTGTTCATTCAGCGGGCAGCGTTCGAAAAGGGAGCATCATGGCGCATGGGGAAAGGGAAGAGATGGTCGTGGCCGAAGGTGGCGCGATCGATGCCGCATGCGATCCGAAGCCGAAGATGCCCCTGCTGCTGAAGGTGTTTGGCGTGCTGTGCATCGTGGGCGGGGCGGTCTCCATCCCAAGCGGTGTTCTCGCGGTCGTCGTCATCGTACAGTTTTTGCAGTCGGGCGGCCTTGCCGAAGAGGCGCTCACGCCCCTTGCCGTGACGGTGGTTCTCGTCCTTGCCCAAGCGGCTATGTTGGTGCTGTTCATTCTGCTGGGCGTGCGCCTTCTCCGCAATAAAAGACGCTATGCCGCGCTTACCGCCGAGGTCCTCATGGCGCTCGCGGCGGTGGCTCTCGTCTGCAACATCATGCTCAGCGGTACCGATGTCCATATTGTACCGACGCTGGTCATCCTCGTGCTCCTGTTCTTCGTGTCGGGCTACGTCGACCCGTCGCTTTCCGAGGAGCGAGAGCTGCAGCGCAAGCTCCGCGACATGGAGACGCGTGACCAGGCGGAAGAGGGGACGCTCGGCTTGGACTCGACAGGGCGCGGCTATATCGCGCTCAACTTCTTCAACGTGTTCTGGATTTTCGTGGTCTGCAGCGTGTTGGGACTGATTATCGAGGTGGTATATCACTTCGTCATCGTTGTTCCCGGCGAGTACCAAGATCGCGCGGGCATGCTGTTCGGGCCGTTCTCGCCCATTTACGGCGTGGGCGCGGTGCTCATGACCATGGCGCTCAATCGCTTCCACGACAAGCCGGTGCCGGTGATCTTTTTGGTGAGCGCCGTGATCGGCGGTGCGTTCGAGTTCTTCGTCAGCTGGTTTATGGAAACTGCGTTTGGCGCGGTGGCCTGGGATTACACGGGCACATTCCTCTCTATTGACGGCCGCACGAACGGTATGTTCATGGCGATGTGGGGCATGCTGGGCGTGCTGTGGATAAAGGCGCTCCTACCGAAGATGCTCGACGTGGTGAACTTGATTCCCTGGAAGCTGCGCTATACCGTGACCGCAATCGCCACGGCGCTTATGCTCGTGAACGCCATCATGACGCTGCAATCGCTCGACTGCTGGTACGGACGGCTGTCGGGGCATGTTCCCGAAACGCCCATCGAACAGTTCTATGCCACGTATTTCGACAACGATTTCATGGCGAATCGGTTCGAGAGCATGACCATCAACCCTGATAGTGCGACGCGAGGGTCGGGGGCGCCGTCGGATGGCGCTCTCGGCTAGGGGCTATCCGGTCGCGCGCTGAGGCGGCGCGGCTTCGGGCCGGTCCAGTTGTCTTTGCGAGAAAAAGGCCGCTGCGGCGCGGGAGTGCTGCAGCGGCCTTCTCGATGTTTAGAATGCTTGGCCTTGCGAATCGGTGCGGTCCGAGCTCGGGGCTTCTACGCCCAGGGATCGCGCTCGAACAGGGGGTTCGTCTCCTGCCGGTCGGAATAGGGGTCGTAGCCGTCGTCATCTTCGCTCTCGGCTCGGATACAAGGGTCGCGATGCGCGGGAGCATGTTTGCGCGCTGCCTCGGCAAGAAGCTCCTCGGCGGTTTTTCGCGCCCGGCCCCGCTCGTCTTCCGAAGCGCTATTCGTCATCTGCTGCCTCCTCGTGCCCAATCGCGTCGATCTCATACGGCGTCGTTTGGTACACATAGTAGTTCAGCCAGTTGGTGTAGAGCAACTGCGCGTGCGCGCGCCAGGTCGATTCTGCGGGCTGCGCGGGGTCGTCGTTGGGGTAGTAGTGCTTGGGCAGCGGCGCATTCGGATGGGTCTTCGAATCGCGCTCGTATTCCACATTCAGGGTCTCGCGGTCGTACTCGGGGTGGCCGAACACGAAGAAATTGCGGCTGTCGGTGCTTTTCGCCATGTAGACGCCGGCTTCGTCCGACTCGGCGATGATTTCCAAGTTGGGGTTTGCCTCGATGTCCTCGGCTCGCACGTTGGTGTAGCGCGAATGGGGTGCTCGGAAGCGGTCGTCGAATCCGCGCACCCAGGGGGAAGACGGCTTCACGACGCGGTGCTCGAACACGCCGGTCGTCTTCTCGTCAAGCTCGTACTTCTCGACACCGTAGCGATAGTAGATGCCCGCTTGGGCTCCCCAGCAGATATGCAGAGTGGAATGGACGTTCGTTTTCGACCAGTCCATGATGCGCGTGAGCTCTTCCCAGTAATCGACGTCGTGGAAATCGAGCAGCTCGACGGGCGCGCCCGTGATGATGAGGCCGTCGAAGTGCTCGTCCTTCACGTCATCGAAGGAGACGTAGAACGTTTCCAGGTGCTCTTCGGAGACGTTTTTCGCGACGTGGCTCTTCGTGCGGAGGAGCTCCACCTCGATCTGCAGCGGCGTGTTCGAGAGCTTTCGCAGGATCTGCGTCTCGGTGGTGATTTTGGTGGGCATGAGATTTAAGAGCAGAACGCGCAAGGGGCGGATATCCTGGTGCAGCGCGCGGTGCTCGGTCATGACGAAGATGTTCTCTTTTTCGAGCTGCGCGGTTGCCGGCAGCGAATCAGGAATCTTGATAGGCATGGCGCATCCTTCCGATTGATGGAAACTTCCTCGCTATCCTAGCAAAAAATCAGTTCACCCAATTATATGAAGCAGCGATAACGCATTATCGCGGAAATCGGGAAAGCGGATGGTGCGAGGCGCTTTCCGCACTCCCGATTTTCGAAGACTTTCTGCAGATGGCCATGAATAAGACGATTCCGACTTGACTTCCCCTCGCCAAGCCAGGTAAACTGCAAAAGTTCGCTTTCAAAAGCCCCGTGAAAGCAGTAAAGGCAGAAGCGTTGTGCCAACGGAGTCCAGGCCTGAGGTATGCGCGTCGGCGTAGGAAACCGGCATCTGGCTGACCTGCACTTTTGAAAACAAACACCCGCTTGCGGTAACGCGCAAGCGCCCCTTGGAAGGGCCCTCGGCTCGTTCAAGGAACAGAGTATCTATTGGAGGAAGCAAGTGAAGACGTATCATGCGAAGCCCGGCGAAGTCGAGCGCGAATGGCTTCTGATCGACGCAACCGATCAGGTTCTCGGCCGCGTGGCCACCAAGGCCGCACAGATTCTCAAGGGCAAGCACAAGCCGCAGTACACCCCGCATGTTGATACGGGCGACTTCGTGATCATCATCAACGCGGACAAGATTCGCGTTACCGGCACGAAGGCTGCAGCGAAAGAGTATTACCGCCACAGTGGTTTTCCCGGTGGTCTCAAGTCCGAAACCTTCACCGAAGCCATGGAGAAGCATCCTGAGCGCGTGATCGAGCATGCTGTTAAGGGCATGCTGCCGAAGAACACGCTGGGTCGTGCCCAGGGCATGAAGTTGAAGGTGTACGCTGGCCCTGAGCATCCTCATATGGCTCAGAAGCCCCGCGAGATCAAGATGGAGGGTTAATCATGGCAGGTGAAGCTCTGTATTACGGCACTGGCCGTCGTAAGAACGCCGTTGCTCGCGTGCGCCTCGTCCCGGGCACGGGCAAGGTGACCATCAATGGTCGCGAGGGTGCTGAGTACTTTGGCCGCGAGGCTCTTCTCGATTATGCGAAGACCCCGTTCAAGGTGACCGACACCATGGATCACTTCGACGTGATCGCTCGCATCAACGGTGGCGGCATCTCGGGTCAGGCTGGCGCTCTGCGTCACGGCATCTCCCGCGCTCTGCTCGACGCCGGCGACTATCGCGCCGAGCTCAAGAAGGCCGGCTACCTCACCCGCGACTCTCGTGTGGTCGAGCGTAAGAAGTACGGCCTGAAGAAGGCTCGTAAGCGTCCGCAGTTCTCGAAGCGCTAGTTTCTTCTGGAACATACACGGTTGCAAACCCCGTCGCTCATCCGAGCGGCGGGGTTTCTTTTTTGCCGCGTCGGGGATGCGCCCGAGTCGCAGACATGCTCGATTCGGGCGTTCCTGCTGACGATGGGTATGGATGCGGCGGATATGCTGGCAGTAGACGTGCCTCGCGCGGGTACTGCCGGCGTTTGGTAAGGGGAGGTCCCGCGGCAAATGGGATGTGGGCTTCATGCGATCGCGCAGGCAGCGACAGAACCCTTGCGCCTGCTCTCGCAGCGTGGCTCCCCCGCGCTCGCTTCCAAGAGGCACCCTTAAAATCCTGCTCTGTTTTCCCAGCTCAAAGGAGTCTCGTACGGAGCGTACGAGAAGTTTTCCGCGGCAATTTCAGCTAAATCACGCGATAAGACCGTGGCACTGGGGCTCGATAATGATCGACGCCCGAAAAGGGAGGTGCTCCGGCGAATGCCGGGACGAGCAAAGGAGGGTTTTATGGTTAAAGGGAAAAGGGCACTTGGCGTGGTTGTTGCGACTGCGGCAATCGCTGCCACGATGGCGGTGGCTGGCTGTAGCGCTTCGGATGCGAATCAGGGCGGCGGCGAAACTGCTTCCATTAAGTCGGTGTCCTCGCAGGCGTTCGTCGATATAGATGGCGCGAAGACCCAGGCTGTTATCGTCGAATACTCGGACGATGTCGATGCGAGCTCCGTTTCGGCAGCCGATTTCGAGGTAACCGACTACGCGACATATACGTACGGCGCGCAGGGTGCCGAGGGCTTTGAACGAGGGGATGGCGCCGCGGCTGGCACCGTTACGAAAGCCTATGTGAACGACGAACGCGCGACGAGCGACAAGGGCGGTGTCGACGCCGGCAAATACGTTGTGCTCGAGGTGAATACCGATTACATGCTCGCTGGCAATACTCCTGCCTACACTACAACCGCTATGGTCGGCGTGAGGCAGACAGGCGAGCTCTCCTCGAAGGGTAAAGCCGTCCAAGCAAGTTCCGATGAAGTGAAAAACTATACCATAGAGGATGTTGAGCGCACGAAGCCGAACGGCGAGAAGGAAACGAAGACCGTTATCACGGCGGATGCGGACTCGATTATCCTTCCCGAGCTAACAGGCGGCGATTCCTGGAAAATCGGAGAGAAGTTCGCGGCAGTCGATTGCTTTAGCGAGTACACTGGCGAGAAGTCGGATTTCGACTTGCTATACAGCATTTACGTTCCTCAGCTTTCCGATGCCGATAAAGGGCATGTGGCGCTTGCTCTGCATATTCTCGATGCGGGATCGCTTGGCGAAGACCCCATGCTTACGTTGACTGAATCTCAGGCTCCTGTTGATTGGGCGTCGGATTCAGTGCAGTCGCAGCAGAAGACGATTGTCGTGTGCCCGCAGGTCAGCGAGGAACAGCGCTCGTCCAACGACTACGTTGCGACCTCTGAGATCAACACGGCGCTGTGGGAACTTATGGATTACCTGGTGAACAATTCCGATTACGCCGACTATATCGATACGAACCGCATCTATGGCACGGGTCAATCGATGGGGGGTATGACGCTCATGGATATGGCGGCCCAACGTGACAATTATTTCGCGGGCTTCATGATCAGTGGTTCCCAATGGTCGAACTGTTACAACAAAGACGTGGCTTCTGAGGGTCAAGTTGCGCGCACTCCTGAAACTGATTCTCGTACTTTCGCGGGTGATTACGCGAGCGACCCGAATTTTGAAAACTGGTATTACCAGGTATCCGACGACAACATCCTCATCTTCAATTGCGAGGGGGATGCGATGAGCCATGGGCTGTGGGAGTATGCGAACAAGTACTTCTCGGCGAACGGCGCAGCGCTCAACACGGCGATGATCGAGCCAGATGGAAATGTTTCTGCTGGTGATGGGGTGATCGAAAACCTGGTTTCCAATGCGGGCGCAACCGCCGTCAATTGGATTACATTCAAGGGCGGAAGCCATATGTCGACGTGGAAATACAGCTACGAATTCACCGAAGGCTTCAAGTGGCTCCTTCAGCAAACGCGCGATTCCGAGATGAGCCGTGCTAAGGTCGAAGGGCTCAATGCTGAATATAACGGGACGACTGGAGATGGTTTTACTGGTGGAACGAAGGGCATGAATTCGGCTCTGTTCGGAATCAACGGCCCTTCCGAGGTGTATCCGGAGGGGTGGACGCCCGAGAGCGTTCAAACTTACCTTGCTGCGCATCCTGACGCGAATAAGAAGAACGGTCCGACGGGCAAGTAGCTCAAAGTCTGCCAGCCCCTTGGCCCCTTGGGCCCAGTCCGACAATGCGACTGTCGATACAGAAAGGCGCCTGGAAGGAAGCGCGGCCCGAAGAAGGCTCGTAAGCGTCCGCGGTTCTCGAAGCGCTAGTTTCTTCTGGAACATACACGGTTGCAAACCCCGTCGCTCATCCGAGCGGCGGGGTTTCTTTTTACCTCGGTGGAATGTGGGTTGATGCTTGGGGAAAGAGGGTTTAAAAAGGGGAACCCCACAGTAAATGGGGCGCTGTAAGGTTTCCTTGGAGGCGCGTTGAAAGCGTGAGCCCACGATAGAACATAGAAAATGTTACTAGTCAATACGCAATTCAGAGAGAGTTAGATTTGCGGTTGAAAATATTTAGTGAGTGGTCAAAAAAGTATTCAAATATGGTTGCGTTAGGCTACTGATAACGGTATCCTGAATGCGTTTTTTAGGGGAGCGGTTGCGGTGAAAAGGGGCACGGCGGCCATCAATTGAGAAAGGGGAATCTCAATGAATGCAGCACTCGATAGGATCATGGAGGCTCGCAAGTACGACGGTGTTGCCGTGAAAGGCCAAAAAGCACCGCAGCCTTCGGGAAACCTGACGACTGCAGAGCATGATAAAGCGCGCGCTGGCTTGTTCCCGGCGCTCGTCGGCTCGGGCAAGTAACGATTATCTTTCTTCGATGACAAGGCCGGATCGGTTGCGAGGGGGCAACCGATCCGGCCTTTCTTGTTTGCGCTTCTCTTTAAGTCCCCCCCCATGCAATCTTGCTGAGCGCGGGTGGCTTCGTCTTCTGCGGGTCTGTTCCCTGCCCGTTTTCGGCTCCTCAGCCTCGATTCCAATCACCTCGATTTGAGATAAAGCCTCGCTTTGCCGCTTAACGGCTGCTCATCGGTACAACCTTCGGCACATTTCGACCGCCACGGTGAGCGCTTCAATGTCTTCGCAGGTGGTGTGTACGGCGAAGCTTGCGCGACCAGTTCCCACCATGCCCGTCGGCGCGGCAAGTGGCATGGCGCAATGCCCGCCTGATCGTATGGCGACGCCCATCATGCCGCAGGCGCTGCAAGGGGCGGGGCGTCTTCTTCTCGCCGTTTTTGGGATCCTCGCATATTACGGGCTTTTCGTTCTCATCCTCGAAAGAGACCTTCAGCGGTGTTGTCCCGAAATCGGTCGCAAGCACGAGGGCGATGGTTTTCCCGCATGCGCGCGCGAGTTCTGCCCCCTCGGGGATGGGGCGCTCCACGGGCCCCTGCTTGGGCTGATGCCCATTACGGCGTAGGTAGTTCGCTGCCATAGGGTCTCCTTCGTCTGCCTGCCTCCTGCTTTGCTTGAAGCGACGGATCGATTCCGTATAGGATACAGCCGATTCTTTCTCTTTGCGCGAACTGTGCGAAAACCGATGTTTCGAGGGAATCGTCTTCTCTTGACGCCCGCGTGACTTTGCGACAGCCATCGCGAGGTCGTTCGGAAGGTGGCGTAACTTCTTTGCGCCCCATCGGGTACAATGAAACCATTATGGCTAGTTCATTCAACATGAACGCATACGCTGCGATGTTTCGTGTGAGGGCCGCCTACTCTTTCGAGGTAGGCGGTCTTCTTGTGCGCATGTACGCGTTCATGCGCACCATCGGTACCGTGTCCATGCTCACGCTTTCGGGGTATTCCTATTTCATGGCGGGCTTGGTTGCGTCGGTGGTGGCGTTCGCCCTGTTTTTGATCTCGCCGCGCGTCTCGAAGAAAATCGACGAGCGCGGTCAGGGCGCGATTGTTGTGCCCGCCACGTGCATCGCTTTGTCCGGATGCGCAATCTTGCTGGTCACCGTGCTGCTCAAGCTGCCGATTGCGCTGTGCTTCGTGGGCGCGGTGCTCATGGGCTTTCTGCCTACACCTCAGGCGCTTACCCGTGCCCGCTGGGTTTACCTGGTGAAATCGGGTCGCCTGGGCGACGGTGCCCCAGAGCTCAAGACTGTCTTCTCCTACGAGGGCGTGATGGACGACATCGTCTTCATGGTGAGTCCCGCGCTTTCCATCGCGCTCGCTTCGGGAATCCACCCCATCGCCGGTATGGGATGCGGCTTTATCTGCTGCGTGGTGGGAACGCTTTTGCTCGCGTCGTCTAAGGATACCGAGCCGGTGCCGGGATGGGAAAAGAAGCTTGCGAATCGGGAAGGCACCGCGTCTGCTGATTGCTCCGAAGGTGCCGCCTCGGCCGAGTCCGGTGTGGCGGCTGAAGGCTCGCGAAACGGAAGTGCTCCTGCAGCTGGCTCGGGCATCGCGTGCGATGTTCCCGCGGATGCGGTCGACGATGCTCGCGCGAGCAAGAAGAAGCGATCCCGCAGCTTGTTCCTCACGAATCCCGTGGTGCGCACGTTGTTCTTCCTGTCGCTTCTGATGGGCTGCTTCTTCGGTATCTTTGACACCGCCACGGTGTCCTTCGCGCAGATCGAGCTTAACGACCCGGTGTTCGCAAGCCTCATCCTCGCCATCGAGTCGCTCGTGTCGACCATCGTCGGATTCGTGTTCGGCATGATTCTTTTCACCGCACGTCAAAGCAAGAAGATGCTGGCGTTCTCCATCGTAATCGGCCTCGGCTACGGGTCGATGATTTTCGTGAGCTCGTCGGTAAGCCTGCTCGTGGTCATCTTCGTCGCGGCGGGCACGTACGCCCCGTTCGTCATCACGCTGAACGAGACGGCCGAGCGTGCTGTGCCCGAGGCGAACATCACCGAGGCGCTTACGTGGGTAACCTCGGGCAGCATCTGCGGCCTTGCATTCGGGCCGACGCTCGCCGGCGTCATCATCGACACGTGGGGATCGTTCGCGTGCTTCGGCACGGGCGCCTTCGTTGCACTTGCCATTCCGGTGCTGGCCATTCTTACCTATCCCATGATGAAGAAGCAGGTGGGGTAGGGGAAGCTGACGCCAGCGTTTTCGCCATTTTTTGTCCACGGCGGGTCGTTTCCGGGGAAGAAGGCATTCTTGGCAGCGGCACTTTCTATCATGTATAATGCATGCAAAGAGCATGCGTTCATGAAAGGGGGCTGCTATGCCAGCTTTGCAAGTTCGCGATTTCCCCGAGGATCTGTACGAAAAGCTGAAAGAGGTCGCCGCGAGGGAGCACAGGAGCGTTGCGCAGCAGACCATCGTCGCTATCGAGGCGATGGTGTCGGGTGAGTATGTGCGCGCGAAGGAAGAGCCTCGTCATTCGCTCTATCTCGATTTCGACACGGAGGCAAAGCGCGCCGCCCGCATCAAGAAGCGCCAGGAGCTGTTCGAAAGCGCGAAGGCGCATCCTCTGGTTTTGCCTCCCGATGCACCGAGCCCCGTCGATGTTATCCGCGAAGCGAGGGAAGAGCGAAGTAAGCATATCGGAGAAGTGCTTGACGAAATCATGGAGCGGAGGGTCTCCTATGGTGGTAATTGATGCAAACGCGGCTCTCGAAATGGCGTTCGAGGGCGAGCGCGGTGATGCTCTTAGGGCTCTTCTATTGCAAGGCGAAGAAGCTATTGCTCCATCTGTCTTTCATTCCGAGGTGTCAAACGCATGCTTCAAATATGCGACTTTTGGGTCGATGGGCGAGGAAAAAGCACAGGTCTTGCTCAATCGGGTGGAGGCCCTCGTCGATTGCTTTCATGACGACGCGTCGCTCGCGAAGGAGGCGCTCTCCGAATCGATTCGCTATCGGCATCCCGCATACGACATGTTCTATCTGGTTCTCGCCCGTCGGACAGGTGCGACGCTTTTCACTCTCGACAAAAAGATGTGGGCGCTTGCGCGCGACATGCATGTGAACTGCATCGAGGAGGCGGATCTGGCGGAAGCGACCGCATAGCAGTTTTGCGTTCAACAGCGCCGCATCTTCCCCTGACTTTGACGTCCTCGTTGCAACAAAGTGTTCTTTGCCCTGTAAACTGTCCGAAACAATTCGCCGTTAGTTTGATAAGCGTTGGTTAAGGGGGCGTCGCGCGGAACTTCGTGTTATCGTGTCGAACAAGCGGCCATCAGCCAAAAGCTGCGATGGCACCCCTAAAGTAAACTGCGGTTGTGACCGCCTAATCGGCGTTTGAGACGACCAGTGAAGGAGCGCGGTATATGTCACACGTTTCAGAAATCTACGGATCGATGGTGTTCAACGAGCACACCATGCAGGAGCGTCTGCCTTCCGCAACGTACAAGCAGCTCATGAGGACCATCAAGGACGGCGAGCCGCTCAATCTCGAGGTTGCGAACGTTGTTGCCCATGCCATGAAGGAATGGGCGATTGAAAAGGGGGCCACGCACTACACGCACTGGTTCCAGCCCCTCACGGGCATCACGTCCGAGAAACATGACGCCTTCCTCGACCCGACGCCCGATGGCCGTGCTATCCAGAGCTTTTCCGGTAAGGAACTCATTCAGGGCGAGCCCGATGCGTCGAGCTTCCCCTCGGGCGGTCTGCGCGCCACCTTCGAGGCCCGCGGCTACACCGCGTGGGATCCGACGAGCTACGCATTCGTAAAGGACGAGGTGCTGTGCATCCCCACCGCGTTCTGCAGCTATACCGGTGAAGCGCTCGACAAGAAGACACCGCTTCTGCGTTCCATGGTCGCCATCGACGAGCAGGCGAACCGCGTGCTCAAGCTGTTCGGCGAGGGTCATCAGAAGGTCGTCACCACGGTCGGCGCCGAGCAGGAGTACTTCCTCATCTCCGAGAAGGATTATGCCAAGCGCCTCGACCTTGTGCTGACCGGCCGCACGCTGTTCGGCTATCCGCCGTGCAAGGGCCAGGAACTTGAAGAGCACTACTTCGGCGCTATCCGCCCGACGGTGAACGAGTTCATGAAAGAGCTCGACGACGAGCTGTGGAAGCTCGGCGTTTCCGCGAAGACCAAGCACAACGAGGTTGCGCCTGCGCAGCACGAGCTTGCGCCGATTTTCTCGAATTCGAATCGAGCCATCGACGAGAACCTGCTCACGATGGAGAAGATGAAGCTTCTCGCCAGCCATCACGGCCTTGTTTGCTTGCAGCATGAAAAGCCGTTCGAGGGTATCAACGGCTCGGGCAAGCATAACAACTGGGCGATTTCCGCAGGCAAGAAGAACCTGCTCGACCCGGGCGAGAACCCGATGGAGAACCTGCGCTTCCTCGTGTTTTTGACGGGCGTTATCCAGGCTGTTGACGATTATCAGGAGCTTTTGCGCATGTCCGTGGCGTCGGCCGGCAACGACCATCGTCTGGGTGCCAACGAGGCTCCTCCGGCGATCGTGTCCATCTTCCTGGGAGACGAGCTGGGCGCCATCGTGGATGCGCTCATCTCCGACAAGGAGTACACGTCCGCCGAGCGCGTGGCGATGGATCTGGGTGTGGCTGTGCTGCCGAACTTCCTGAAGGACAACACTGACCGCAACCGCACGAGCCCGTTCGCCTTCACTGGCAACAAGTTCGAGTTCCGCATGCCGGGCTCCGCGGTGAACCTCTCCGACGCGAACACCATTCTGAACACGGCCATGGCGAAGAGCCTGAAGGAGTTTGCCGACGCCATGGAGGGCAAGTCTGGCGATGAATTCGAGGCGGCTGCCATTGCCTACATCAAGGATGACCTGCGCAAGCACCAGCGCATCATCTTCAACGGCAACGGCTACTCCGACGAGTGGCCGGTGGAGGCCGAGCGCCGCGGCCTGGCGAACCATCCCACGACTGCCGACGCGCTGCCGTGCTTCATCGATCAGAAGAGCATCGATTTGTTCGGCGAGTTCAACGTGCTCTCCGAGGTCGAGGTTCGCTCTCGCTACGAGGTGAAGCTCGAGAAGTACAACAAGCTCCTCAATATCGAGGCGCGCACGATGAAACGCATGGTTCGTCGCTTCTTCCTGCCTGCAATCAACAGCTTCGCAGCTGACGTGGCGAGGGACATTGCCCAGGTCAAGGCGGCGCTGCCCTCTGCCGATCAGACGTTCCAGGAGAAGAAGCTGCAAATGGTGGTTGACGGCACGAAGCGCGTGGAAGAGGCGCTCGACGCCCTCAACACCGCGCATCATGCCAATGTCGAGATCGCCGACCAGCAGGAGCGTGCAAACGACAACGCGCACCATGTCATCCCGCTTATGGACGAGCTCCGCGCCGCAATCGACGCGATGGAGATTGTCGTCGACGACAATCACTGGCCGGTGCCGACCTACAACGAGATCCTGTTCTACTGCTAAAACGCAAGGTCATAGCCGTATGGAAGAGCCCCGAGATATTTCGGGGCTCTTTTTTCGTTGTCTCTGATTTCACTTTAGTATTTTCTTGCGTTCAAACGCAATTGGCATACGTTCAAATTCTAAAGTCGGATTGCACAAATGCAATTGCGAAAAGTTGAGTCTATCGCACTTAGATTACTTGACATGACGTATCGCGTCGTTACAATGCCTTTTAGCACTCAAAGACGGGGACTGCCAAAGCAAAATGCGAAAGCGGTCCTTCGAGAACAGGAAGCGAAACGTCATGAAGAAATTCAAAACAGAGAGCAAGAAACTGCTCGACCTTATGATCAACTCGATCTACACCAATCGCGAGATCTTCCTTCGCGAGCTCATCTCGAACGCGTCCGATGCGGTCGACAAGCTTTATTTCAAGAGCCTGACGGATTCCGACGTGCAGCTTTCCAAGGATGAGCTGGCCATTCACGTCGGCTTCGACGAGGGTGCTCGCACCATCACCATCTCCGACAACGGCATCGGCATGACGAAGGACGAGCTCGACAAGAACCTCGGCACCATCGCGCATTCCGATTCCCAGGCGTTCAAGACCGACAACGCCGAGCAGCAGGGCGACGACATCGACATTATCGGCCAGTTCGGCGTTGGCTTCTACTCCAGCTTCATGGTTGCCTCCAAGGTGCGCGTCGTATCCCGCGCGTTCGGCAGCGACGAGGCGTGGGCGTGGGAATCCGACGGCGTTGAGGGCTACACCATCACCGAGGCCGAGCGTGCTGGGCACGGCACCGACGTTATCCTCACGCTCAAGGAGAACACCGACGAGGACAACTACGACACCTATCTTTCCGAGTACGGCCTGAAGGACCTGATCAAGCGCTACAGCAACTACGTGCGCTACCCCATCCAGATGGAGGTTTCCAAGACGCGCGAGAAGCCGAAGCCCGAAGACGCCGGCGACGACTACAAGCCCGAGTACGAGACCTACACCGAGACCGACACGATCAACTCGATGATTCCCATCTGGAAGCGCAAGAAGTCTGATGTGACCGACGAGGAGTACAACGAGTTCTACAAGACAAACTTCCACGATTTCGCCGACCCTGCGCGCACCGTCTCGCTGCATGCCGAGGGCGCGCTGACTTACGACGCGCTGCTGTTCGTGCCGAGCCGCGCCCCGTATGACCTGTACAGCAAGGATTTCAAGAAGGGTCTCGCGCTTTATAGCTCCAACGTGCTCATCATGGACAAGTGCGAAGACCTCCTGCCCGACTACTTCAACTTCGTCCGCGGCATCGTCGACTCGCAGGACCTCACGCTCAACATCTCGCGTGAGACGCTGCAGCACAACAGCCAGCTGAAGGCCATCGCCCGCCGCGTCGAGAAGAAGATCAAGTCCGACCTCGAGAACTTCCTCGAAAAGGATCGCGAGGGCTACGAGAAATTCTTCGAGAACTTCGGCCGCGGCATGAAGTACGGCCTCTACACCTCCTATGGCACGGCGAAAGACGTGCTGGGCGACCTGCTCCTCTTCTACTCGGCAAAGCAGAAGAAGATGATCACGTTCAAGGAATACGTGAAGGCTGCCGCCGATGGCCAGGAGACCATTTACTACGCCACGGGCGACTCCGTCGAGCGCATGGCGCAGCTGCCGATCGTGACGACGGTGCTTGCGAAAGGCTACGACGTGCTGCTGTGCCCCGAGGACGTCGACGAGTTCTGCATGATGGCCATGTCCGATTACGCTGTGCCCGACGCGGCCGACCCCGACTCGCTCACCGCGTGGCCGCTTAAGAATGTGGGCGGCGAGAACCTCGGCCTTGAATCCGACGAGGAGAAGAAGGAAGCCGAGGAGACGGCCGAGTCCAACAAGGACCTGTTCGAGGCCATGAAGAGCGCCCTCGACGGCAAGGTGGAGAAGGTTGCGGTGTCCACGCGCCAGACCGACGCCCCTGCCTTCATCACCACCGAAGGCGGCGTGTCGCTTAAGATGGAGAAGATTCTCGCGGGCGCGCCGAAGAGTGCCGAGGAGGAGGGCGCGGTGAAATCGCATCGCGTGCTCGAAGTGAACGCGAAGCACCCGGTGTTCGAGGTCATGCAGAAGGCACAGGAAGCGGGCGACGACGAGAAAGTGAAGCTGTACTCGGGCATCCTGTACGATCAGGCGCTTCTCGTCGAGGGCATCCCGCTGGACGATCCGGTTGCCTACACTGAGGCGGTTACGAAGTTGATGAAGTAGGCCGCAGGGCGTGAACGGGGGAACGGGGACTCGATCACGGTTGAATTGCAAAGTTAACCGAACATAGCGCACGGGAATGGCGTTTCCGCAGT
>OKRW01000504.1_pt1 | contig 39354 bp, 22 predicted proteins | sample 1601151 | NCBI WGS metagenome assembly OKRW01 (sample SAMEA3541471, study PRJEB24748) | human gut metagenome | biome: human gut; feature: human-associated habitat; material: faeces | place: China | collected 2012 | reverse complement strand
ATTATACTGCCCACGAACACCGCCAGGATGGCAAGAACCGTACCGGGACTTTTCAACGAGTCTGTAATGGTCTTCACGATGGAAGAGGTATTTTCTTTGCTGCTTTTCTCATTGCGTATGAAGACATGATGAGTCAGCACTATTGGAGTTAGTAAAGCAGAAAAAACATAGAGTCCGACGATGACTATAACAAAGAGCGTCTGTCCGAAAGCCTTATATATGTAATTTGAAGCTAGAGGCCCAATTGCGGATCCAAGATTGGCTGTCATGGTCACTAAAGCAAACAAAGCGGCCTGAGACTTTTTATCCTTTACTCTAGCGATGATATGCCCTCTGAGAGCAAAATTAACCAGTGAGAGACCAAGTCCCAGCAAAGCCAAATCCAAAAAAAGGAAGCCGATAAAACCACCCATTGCCGGCTGCAGCAGCAAAAGTGAAAAAACTATGAATCCGAAACCGGTCTCAGTGAGGGATACCGTTGATGAACGCTCAATCAAGCCACCTATAAAAACAGTACTGCCCCTAGAAAAAAGGGATAAAACTCCAAGAGCTAATCCAACACATAGTGATGACGTTGCAGAAACTTGACCCGTAAGGATAACCGAAAGAAGGGAGAAAAGTCCGCTATATGCAGCACTATTCAAAAAATAATTCACTGATATGGAGCTGTTCTTACTATCGCTCGGCTTCTCCATCTGAACGGACCTTCTTTTATGCTTTATAAATAATGTCTCCCCTCATGCTAGTGGTCATATGGGAATTGTTCATTGGTATGTCCAGATGTAGGGGTGTTTGGTTTTGACGTACTTGGGGGTGTCTGTTTCAAAGTTCCTCATCGGCGTGTTATCTTGTGGAAATCGACGGCATGGGGAAGTCGTGCGTTCCTTCTCAGCCGGCCTGCAGCCCCTCGCCGTAGGATGCCTCGAACTCCAGCAGCGGAGTGTCGAAGATCCGCATCACGTATCGCATTCCGGCACCTCCATCAATCGATCTTATATATTCAAATATAAAGGTCGATGGCGGAGATGGGGTGCCGCCGAGGTTGGGTTGCGTGTGGAACGGAAATGTATTAGACTATAACTAAGTAGTTACTAAGTAATAGAAACTGCATGACGTACGAAGGAGTGCATATGGATCTTGATTACATCAAGGGCGTGAACCTGGGTAACTGGCTGGTTCTGGAAAAGTGGATGAACCCGGCATTATTCGATGGAACCACTGCCGATGACGAATACTATCTGCCGACGCAACTCGATCCGGCCGTCTACGAGGCCCGCATCAGGACCCACCGCGCCGAATACATCAACGAGCGCGACTTTGCCACCATCAAATCGTGGGGACTGAACTCCGTGCGCATCCCCGTGCCGTACTTCATCTTCGGCGACCGCGCGCCGTTCATCGGCTGCATCGACGAACTCGACAAGGCCTTCAACTGGGCCGAGAAATACGGTCTGACCATCCTCATCGACCTGCACACCGCGCCGATGAGCCAGAACGGCTTCGACAACGGCGGCATCTCCGGCGTGTGCAAATGGGCGCAGCTGCCCGACGAAGTCGAATTCGTGCTGTCCGTGCTCGAACGCCTCGCCAAGCGGTACGGCCATCGCCAGGCGCTGATGGGCATCGAAATCATCAACGAGCCGAACACCACCACCTCCTGGCCGATGATGAATGTGACCGAACGCTACAAGGCGGTCGACCCGGAGCTCGCCGAAGGCACCGGCCCGATCGCCTTCGACTGGCTCAAGGACTTCTACGTCACCGCCTACCACCGTCTGCGCGACGCCGACAAGGGCGCGCTGCCGATGGACAAGGCCGTGGTGTTCCACGACGGCTTCGACATCGAGCAGTGGAAGGACTTCATGCGCGGGTCCGATGGCAGGCTTGCGCCGGAATTCGAGAACGTGGTCCTCGACACCCACCAGTACCTCATGACCGCCGAAATGATGGGCTGCCCGCAGACCGTGGAAGGCTACGACGACTTCGTGAGGAACACCTACGCGCCGATGATCGCCGAGATGAGCGAATACTTCCCGGTGATCGTGGGGGAGTGGTGCCTGTTCAACTCCGTCGGCTGCGGTGTGGACACCCACGGCGGACAAAGCGTGCTCAACGGCGAGGAAGGCGCGCAGGCCGAGACCCTGACCGCCGAACAGAAGCGCTCGCTGTACCAGGGCGTGGCCGAATCCCAGCTCGCCGCATGGAGCAAGGGCAGCGGCTTCTACTACTGGAACTACAAGCTGCTCACCGGCACCATGGTCGGCGTCGCCGTCACCGACGCCGCGTTGCATGAGAAGACTGCCGACTTCGACTTCTTCGACTACGAGGCGGACGAGACGAAGCCGGTCGACTGATCCCGCCCGGCCGGCCACGATCATTCCGAAACCCCAATCCGGCCGTGGTCCGATTCCAACCGGCCGCGTGGCTGATTGCGGGACGCATACAATGGGCCAAGGAACGTTGCGAACGGTGCGTTCCTTGGCCCATTGGGCTGAAATAGGGGTTTGGTTTGGGCTGTTTGGTTTTTGAATAGGCGGAAACGGCAAGCCGGGCGAAACCCCGCACAGAAAGGCGGTGAGACGCATGGTGCTGGGCATCGACGAGCGAATCAACGGCGTGAACCTCGGCAACTGGCTGGTGCTGGAGAAATGGATGGATCCGGAACCATTCGTCCGCACTGCCGAAGATGACGAAATCTGGATGCACCGCACACACGGCGCCCTCTGGTCCGAACGGAATCTCGCCGAGGAACTGCGTCGGCACCGCGACGCCTACATCACTCTGGAGGATTTTCGCGTCATCGCCGACCATGGGCTCAATCTCGTGCGCATTCCCATACCATATTTCATCTTCGGCGACTGGCCCGGACATCCGGGCTGCATCGCATACCTCGACCGCGCGTTCCGTTGGGCGCGGGAGACGGGACTGAAGATCATGATCGACCTGCATACCGTGCCCGGCTCGCAGAATGGTTTCGACAACGGCGGTCTGACGGGCGTGTGCAAATGGGCGCAGAATCCGGACTTGGTGGAATACGCGCTGAATGTGCTGGAACGATTGGCCCGCCGATATCGTGACGAGCCGACTCTACACAGCATCGAAGTGCTCAACGAACCGGTGAGCTGGTCGGTGTTCCATGGCACGTCGAATACGGCGAAGGACGTCCGCGAGGCCTCCGGCAGCACGCATGTCCCACTACGGTTTCTGAAGCGCTTCTACCGTGACGCCTACACCCGGCTGCGCGCCATACTGCGCCCGGAAACCCTGATCGTATTCCATGACGGCTTCCGACTGCTCCGCTGGGGCGACTGGTTCCGTCGCGCCGGCATGCGCAACGTCATGCTCGACACCCACCAATATCTCATCGCCATGGAGGAACCGTTGTTCGCGGGACCGGCACGCCGACTGTACCTGCAATCGCGGCACCTGCCATGGCTGTACCGAATGCTGGTGGGTGCGCGCGAAATCGCCATCCGTTCGGCGGCCCGCCATATCCCTGTACTTGTGGGCGAGTGGTGCGTGGAGAACCGGTGGGCCCTGCACGGCCGAAACCGAGCGGACGCATACCGTCAAGTATCGCGATTGCAACGCGCGGCATGGGATGCGTCGGCGGGGCAGGTCTATTGGAGCTACCAGCTTGCGCGTTCCGCGAAACCAGGCAGCGGCGAAGGAAAACCGCCACGTGACCCGCGCAACGGCGGCAATCTCGAAGCATGGGATCTGACTCGCGTATGGCGTCATGGATGGATTCAAGCGGATACGCCCCACGATGACGTGGCATCGGCGCCGTCAATCAACGACAATCGACGCAAAGGGCATTAGACTCGGAGTCATGGCAGAGGAAGAGACTTCGAAACGTACCCGCAAATCGCCACAAGAGCGTCGTGCGGAAGTGCTGGATGCGGCGGTGCAGCTCATCAGCGAACGCGGATTCAACGGCATCTCCATCCAGGACGTGGCCGATCGGGTCGGCATTTCCAAACAAGGCGTGCTGCGATACGTCGAAAACAAAGACAAGATGCTGGCGCTGGTATATGACGAATACTACGGGCAAACCGGCACTCCGGAGGACTTCTTCTCATCGGGCATGCCGGGCAGCGACCCATCCGCGCCGCATTTCCCCGCATACCTGCACTACCTGGTGAAACACAACTCGCGCCGGCGCATGATGGTGCAGCTGTTCACCGTGCTGTCGGCCGAATCCCTGAACCCGGACCATCCGCTGCATGATGAATTCATGGAACGAATGGACAACATCTGGGCACATTATTCCCGTTATCCATGGTTGGTTCCGCCGCAACTCGGCTCATGGGAGGAAAGCATGCGGCCGGTGGTGCGCAAGGCCATGGAAATCATGGATGGCATCCAGCTGTGGTGGCTGCGCGAACCGGAAGTCGACCTATGCGCAGAATGGGCTGAAATGGAAAACCTGCTGTTCCCCGAGCCCCTGTGGGACGCCTACCGCTGATTCGGATTTATTGATTTGGTCGTGTCCGTTCCGCCGGTTGGTTGCGATTGCGTGATTCTGATGATTGTCTATCTGCTTTCGTTTTTCGACCTGCGGTTTTTGGACTTGCGGTTTGCGGTTTGGTTTGCGTGAGGCACCCTTTTGCTCACGGATTGCGATTTGCGATTTGATTGGTGGTTTGTGGCTTGCACGAGTCCAATCGCAAGCCACCCTTTTGCTCACGGATTGCGGAAACGTGCGTTTTTGCGCATACGTGCGCTGAATTATCTGATTTTAGAAATAGGAAACGTTGGAATTCCGCCATTTGCGATTTTGCATAATGGCATACGATTACCCCTTTTCGCTCACATACGTATATTGACGGCTTGATTTACTTTGCGTGAGCGAAAGGGGGTATTGAATAGTGCGATTACGCAATGTGGTTACGCAACGCAATCGCACTATCGCATACAACTACGCCACAGTGAACGTGGTGCGCTTCAAATCGCGACGACGGCTCGAATGGCCAATCAACACCTCGAACTCGCCCGGCTCGACGATACGGTTGGCATCCGAATCGACGATAGTGCACCCCGAAACCGGAATATCGAACGCAACGGTCTTGGTCTCACCCGGCTCAAGCTCCACGCGCTGGAACGCTTTGAGCTCGCGGTCCGTCCAACTGTAGGACGTCACGATATCGCCGATATACAACTGCGCTACTTCGGTGCCCTTGCGCTCGCCGGTGTTGGTGAGCGCAACCTCGGCATGCACGGTATCGGTGGTGGCGAACGTGCCGGAAGCCGGAACGTTCGTGATTGTCAGTTCGCCGTATTCGAAGGTCGTGTAGCCGAGGCCCTCGCCGAACGCGAACGCCGGATCCTGCGTGAGATCGGCATAACGATTGCCGTGCTGGCCACGGATCTGGTTGTAATAGACCGGCAGCTGGCCCGCATGACGCGGGAAGGTGATCGGCAGACGTCCGCTCGGCTCGGTTTCGCCAAGAATGATTTCGGCGATGGCCTGGCCACCCTTCATGCCCGGATTCGGCGCCCACATGAACGCGCTGACACCGTCGGCCGTGGATTCGTCCACGATCACGCCATTCGTGCCGATCACGCATGCCGGCATCACCTGCGGCTTGGAGCTCATCAGCACCACGACCAGCGGCTTGCCGGTCTCGCGGGCCACGTCGGCAAGCGCTTCGAGCATGGCGTTCTGCCCGCCGAGCAGTTCCAGTGTGGCGGTGGAGCAGGTCTCGCCGACCAACTGCACCACATCGCCCACAACGGCGACAACAAGGTCGGAACGGCGTGCGTTCTCCACCGCCTCATCCAGCAGTTGCTGGTCGAACTTGGCGGAGACGGCGAGCTTCGGACGAGGCTGGCCATCCGGATAGAACTCGCCTTCCGGATCGTCCACCAAATCGATGATGTTCGCACCACGCGAATACGCAACCTCGCATCCTTCGGGCGCAAGCTGCTTGAACCCGTCAAGCACGGTGGTGATCATCTCACGCGGCTGGCCATCCGGCATCCAATTGACCTGACCGGAATTGCCGGCCCAATCGCCCAACTGCTCCTGCGCGTCATCGGCAAGCGGCCCCACCACGGCGATGCGCTTGCCCGCCGCAGCCGAGAACGGCAATGCGCCGTCATTCTTCAGCAACGCCACGGATTCGCGTGCGATTTGCAGGTTGAGCTCTTGATGGGCTTTGGAGCCGATAACCGTCTTGATGCGCTCTTGGTCCGGCAGGCGCGGATCTTCGAACAGGCCTAGACGGAACTTGAGTGCGAGGATGCGGGACACGGCTTCGTCGATCAGCGATTCGTCAAGCAATCCGGTGCGTACCGCTTCGATCGCACCTTCGTAGAACTTCGGCGTGGTCATGATCAGGTCGTTGCCGGCCTTGACCGCGTCCGCGGCGGCGTGCACGTAATCGGCCTTGACCTTCTGCTCCCACACGGAACGGCCGACGTTGTCCCAGTCGGTGATCAGCGTGCCCTGGTAGTGCCAGTCGCCGCGCAGCTTGTCGGACAGCAGCCACTTGTTGAAGGTGACCGGCACGCCGTCGATGGATTCGTATCCGAGCATGAACGTGCCGCAGCCTTCCTTCGCCACGCGTTCGAACGGCGGCAGGAACCACGATTCCAGCTTGCGGTGGGACAGGTCTGCTTCGGAAGCGTCGCGGCCGCCCTGCGTTTCGGAATAGCCGGCGAAATGCTTGGCGCAGGCCAGGATCGCATCCTTGGCGAGTGGCTCGCCGGCCTTGGCGCCGCCCTGATAGCCCTTGACGATGGCGGAGGCCATTTCGCCGATAAGATACGGATCCTCGCCGAACGTCTCGTCCACACGGCCCCAACGGGTGTCGCGGGCGATGCACAGCACGGGGGAGAACGTCCAATGCACGCCGGTGGTGGAGACCTCTTCGGCGGTGGCACGGCCCGCGGCCTGGACCTTGGCCGTGTCGAAGCTTGTTGCCATGCCGAGCTGGGATGGGAAGATGGTGGAGCCTGGCCAGAAGGAATAGCCGTGGATGCAGTCGTCGCCGATGATTAGCGGAATGCCGAGGCGGGTCTTCGTGTTCACGGTCTCGACCGCGCGGGGCAGGTCCGCGGGGGAGGTGTGCAGAATCGAGCCGACGTGCTTGTTGACGATCAGGTCATCCAGATCGCCGCTGCGAGCATCAAGCTGCATCATCTGGCCGACCTTCTCTTCGAGGGTCATGCGTCCGAGCAAATCCGTGATACGTTCTTCGGTGGGCAGGTTGGGATTCTTGTATGGCAGGTCGGTGGTGTTGGTCATGGATTGCTCACTTTCCTCGTTGAAGCGGTGTCCTTTAATTACCACTTGGTATTTTACGATGATTCAGGTAATTTCACAAGTCGCCGCAGCGCATGTCGTATTTGGCGGACATTGCTCGTGTGGGCGGTTCTACAATGACTTCTTGGTTGCGGTATCGGCTCCATGCATGCATACGGGCCGGGAGTCACGGTAAGGTCCGGTCTTTCCGTAGGCGGTTTTCGGGTTCCGTAGGTGGTTGGGGCTGAATGCCTGCCGAAGGAATGGCCTGAATAAAGCCGTTCCTCATCCCCGATACCACCGGCGACCACCTACGGAACAGTGAAACCCCCTACGGAATCTCGCCATGACACATCGGTTACGGTTCACCGGGGTTCGAAAAGGAAGAAATAGCATGATACGACAGGCAACATCTGCGGATATCGCGGCGATCGCCGCGACCTACGAGGACCTGCTGACTTACGAGCAGGAGCATGGAGGCGATTCCCATTGGGAATTGGGCGTATACCCGACGATCGCTGTACCGAAGCGCGCCGTGCCCGCAGGGGGAGATGATCGTGCTGGAAGAGGATGGTGGGATCCGTGCCAGCATGATATTGAAATGCCCAGCCCGCGGAATACGACGACGTGGCATGGCAGTATCCCGGCGAAGGCGAGGATGTGCTTGTCGTGCATACGCTGTGCGTGCCGCCGCGGTTCGCTGGCCACAGGTATGGAAGCCGGATGGTGCAATACGCGAAGGAATATGCGGCCGGGCACGGCTGCGCGGTCGTCCGCCTCGACACCTATGCGCATAACGAGCCGGCGAAACGCCTGTGCCAACGGTGCGGATTCCGCATCGCAGGGTGGGGGCCGCATTGCTCCAAGGGCTCATGGAAGAGGAGCAGGTGTATCTGGAGTACGGGTTGCAATGAGCATCGGCGTCGTTGCCGTTCCAATAGGTGAGTGAAGGTCGGGCCTCCCATAGGGTGACCCGACCTATTGCCTTACGCGCGTCGGCGGGTCAGCATCAATCCGATGCCAAGCATGAAGCAGGCGACTATCATGCCTGCCGGAGCCAGCATGTCCGAGCCGGTGTTCGCAATGGTTTTGGTGGTGCTGGCAGTGGCATCGCTCCTTCCGCTGGATGAGCCGGGCTTGGCTGGGGCGCCCTCGCGCACCACGGAGGCGACGGCCTGCCTCGGCTCCACCTTGACCACGGAACCGTCTGCGGACAGCGTCACTTTGGCGCTGTAGGCGGCGGCGAGATTCAGCCGCTGATAGCCGTTCGAGCTTGCGTCCAACGGTTCGCCGGAATCAATCTCCGTGGCGGCCAGCACGGCCCTCCGTTGTTCGGCGTTCAACGTCGGGAACGCGGTGGTCAACAGATTCTCCGCGCCTTCCGGTACGACGGTGGCCTTGCCGGTGGCGGAGGTCGGCTTGAATCCATAGCTCATGCGTGCCTGATAGGCGGCCAATGCCGACGCGCGGTTGGTCACCGGCTGTGTACTGAAATCGTCGGTGAAATCGTTGGTGTATCCGCCTCTCGGCTTGGAGGAATCGGCGGAATTCGCGTTCAACGCGGTCACGCAATTCTGCACGGTCGTCGGATCATCCGCCGCGCGGGCAACGATATTGGCGCCCACGCAACGCTTCGCCATATACGCCTGCATTTCCTGATATGCCGGCATCAACTTGTCGTTGCGGAACTGTTCATCGGACCACCGCGTCGCAAGCCCGGCCTCTCCGATGATGCGCCCGCCCATCAGATCGAGCGGATAGTGCACGCCCACGATCAGACGATTGTTGGCCGCCTCCGATGCGCGCGTCATGATCTCCGGCGCGAGCTGGGGCGGCAGCGTGGCCAGGCCGATACCGCCGGAATAGGCGACGGTGGTGTGACCGGAAGGGAACGAACCAGTGGGGGCGAGCGTGTCATAGCCGGGGTTGTGCTGCGTGCCGGAATCGTCCGTCCACACCGGCAGATGGATGATATTCTCGGTCTTCGGCAGACCGGCAGCCACATAGCCGCCATTCGTGCGATCCGTGAACGGACGCGGATGGACATACTGCTTCTTCACGGCGGAATCGTTCACATACCGTGACAGCAACGCGTGCCGTTCCGTGCCGATGTCGCTTTCTCCGGGCCGTTTGACCAACAACGTTGTGGAAAGTGGCAGATCACCCTGCTTGATGCCCTCGCTCAGAAACCTCCCCAAAACCGGGCCAAGCGCATCGGAGTACGTGTTTTCGATCAGCGGATCACTGTCCTTCAATGCGCGCTGCTGCTGAGGATTGAGCGGATCGTCATCACTGGTCCGCCCCTCATTGGCCTTATGATTCACCGACACCGTGGCGTCGCTGTTTTCCTTGAGCACCTCTGCATTGACCACGCGTCCACGCAGCTCCGTGGAAGGCGCGGTGAGATCCGGCTGGTAATAATTGGTGAAATCGGTGAGCAATGCCGTGTAATCCGGCTGCTGCGTATCGGACGGATACGGTTCGGCGCATTGCGCCTGCACGGTGACGCCCAGCGCCATGACGGCCGTGGCCGCCGCCGCGCAACACAAGCAACGGTGTCCTTCTCATCAGTCTCTCCTTATACTGATGCGCCCCCTTCGTAATCGGCACGCTTTCATCTCATCATAGGCAGCATTGGCGCAATCGGGGGCGTGTCCGAATACGCGCATGCAATTTCGCGTAACTTTTCCTCCCTAGATATAGGCGAGGCAATACGATATGCGGATATCGCCGGCGGCCGTCAACGCCGACGACGCCAACACGACAAGGAGAACCGTGAGCATCCACGACGAACGACACAACCATCGGACAACACCGGCAGCCAGCTCCGCCGGCACCATGAGCGAAGGCAGACTCACCATCGTGGTGGTGGCGCTCTCCATCCTCACCTTCCTCGGCATCCTGTCCGAAACGTCGCTCAACATCGCGTACTCCACGCTGATGGGGGAGTTCGCCATCTCCGCCGACGTGGTGCAATGGCTCACCACCGGCTATCTGCTACTGCTGTCCATCGCCATTCCGACCTCGCCGTTCATGGTGCGCACATTCCCCACCAAAGGTCTGTTCGTCACCGCGGTGGCGTTGTTCTCAGCCGGCACGGTGGTCGGCGCGCTCGCCGTGAACTTTCCGATGTTGCTCGCGGCGCGGCTCATCATGGCGTTGGGCACCGGCGTCTCGCTGCCATTGCTGACCAACATCATCCTCGAGAAAGCGCCGTTCAACCGACGCGGCATGATGCTTGGCCTGGTCAGTCTGGTGACCTGCGCGGCCCCTGCCATAGGTCCGGTGTTCGGCGGGCTCGTCATGGAATTCCTCAACTGGCATTGGATCTTCTACACGATGATTCCGTTCCTTATCCTCTCCCTCGTGCTGGGATGCGCCACCGTCCCCGACATCCGCCATGGCGGGAAGGGCTATCTGTCGGTGCCGTCGCTGATATTGGTGGCGATCGGGTTGGCTGGCATCATCGTGGCGGTGAGCTTCTTCGCGCAGTGGAATGGCGATTGGCGGTTCTGGACGGTGCTTGCCGGCGCGATCGTGGTGCTGGGCGTGTTCGCCGCCGTGCAGCTGAAGATGGAGCATCCGCTTGTCGAGGTGCGCACGTTCGCATTTCCCGGATTCACATTGGGCATGCTGATTCTGCTGATGTCGTCCGGTGGCGTGCTCGGTGTGAACTTCCTGCTGCCGATTCTATTGCAGCGCGGACTCGGCCACTCCAGCATGATCGCCGCCCTGATTCTACTGCCGGGAGCCGTGGTCGGCGCGATTTCCGCGCCGTTGATCGGAGGCGCGCTGAAAGCGCATTTTCCGCCGAAATTCATCGCCTGCGGTTTTGTCGGCGTGGCCATCATGGATATTGTGATGATGCTCGGCGGCGCGCATGAATGGGCCGTCGCGATCGCCTACGCGCTGTTCATGGCCGCATCCGGATTCGTGCTCGTGCCCGACCAGACGCATGCGCTGAACCAGTTGCCGGCTGCGATGAACGCCGACGGCTCCGCGGTGATGAACACCGTGCAGCAGCTCGCCGGCGCCATCGGCACCGCGGTCGCGTCCACGCTGATCGCCGAATTCTCCGCAGCGAACCGTGCCGCGGGCATGAAGTCCGCGGTCGCCTACGTCGCCGGATTCTCCGCCAGCATGTGGGTGTTCTTCGGCATGGCCGTGACGGGCGAAATCCTGTCCCTGCTCATGTTCCGCTTCTCGAAGCGCGCCGCATAGCCGGTCATGCGCGGTGGAAGGCTTCACTTCTGTCGTTTTTCGATAGTTTTGATAATTTTGATATCGACAATGACAAACATGTTCGCAAGCGGTTGCTGAATGCATATGTCATTCGTCAGACCGGTTGCGGCGAAGTTGATTTCGCGGTTCCGCTCTTGCGTGAATACCTACCGTAAGCAGATGTGAAAATCTAGTTCAGGCGAGTGGCCGGTTGATGATGACCCCAAAGTAGTCCTCAATACCGGTGCAACAGGCGGGGTTCCTGTTCCTCATTGATGAGGTCTCGATGAGCATTCGCGCGCTACGCTCAGCAGCCCGGCGATCGCGGCGCAGGTGGCTTCCACGTTGCGTTCCGTGTCGGCGAGCAGTTGCGGCAGGGCAGCCGGGCCCGGCGCGATGCCGAACGTCGCGACGATGCCGGCTTCGTTGAGCGCGGCGGTGACGTTCGGATCGCGCGTCACTTTTCCTCCGATGGCGATAACCGGTTTTCCTTGCGATTTCGCCAGTCGCGCGATGCCGCTCGGTACCTTGCCGTACGGCGTCTGCCCGTCGATCGACCCTTCGCCGGTGATGACGACATCGGCCCACGCGCACGCCTCGCGTGCATGCAGCAAATCGAGCACCAACTCGATGCCGGGGCGCATGGTCGCGTTGAACAGGCCCAGCATGCCGCCGCCGGTGCCGCCCGCCGCGCCCGCGCCCGGCTTATCTGTTATTTTGCGACCGTTCAGTGCCGTGATGGCGTCGGCGAGCCTGCCCAAACCGCAGTCGAGCAATGCGACTTGTTCCGTGTTCGCGCCTTTCTGTGGCGCGAACACGGCGGCGGCGCCGTCCGTCCCGGTCAGAGGATTGGTGACGTCGCATGCCAATACGATCGGGATGTTTCGCACGTCGTCGGGAACCTCGGTGTCGTCGATGCGGGCAAGCCGGGGGAGTGCGCCGCCGCCAAGCGGCAGCTCGCAATCGTCCGCATCGAGGAAACGATGGCCGAGCGCTCGGGCCAGTCCAGTGCCGCCGTCGGTGGTGGCGCTGCCGCCCAATCCAAGTACGATGCGTTCCGCTCCGGCGTCGATCGCGGCGCGAATCAGCTCGCCGGTGCCGAAAGTGGACGCCGCCAACGGATCGCGGTCGGCGGGGGAGATGCGCTCGATGCCGCTCGCCGCAGCCAACTCGACCACCGCGGTGCGAGGATTCTCTCCATCGTGAGATGTTCCGAAACCGCCCTCGCCAAGGAATCCATATCGTGTGATGATCGGCCGGCCCAGCGCGTCATGCGCGTGCTCCGATCGCAATTCGCCGCTGGTTGCCTGGACCAGCGCGTCGGTCAATCCCTCGCCGCCATCGGACAACGGCATCATGCGGCATTCGGCGCCGGGATCGCCGGCCGCCACGCCCCGGCGCATCGACTCAGCCACGGCCTGCGCGGAAGCGGCTTCCTTGAACGAATCCGGTGCCAACAGATATTTCATGGTCAGCGGTAGCCTTCCCACTGCGGCAGGGGAAAGAGCACGTCCTCGCAACTCGCCCACATTTCGTTCAAATCGCGCCCCGGAACCCGCAGCCAACGCAGCTGCGCGCCGTCCATCATCGCGAATCCGGAACGCAGCACCTGCTCGGCGTCAACGCCTTCTGGCACATGCCAGCGGATGTTCGCGGCCACTTCCACGATATGTTCCTCGCGTTCGGCGAAATAATCATGCGCCGGATGGTCGGGATTGAGCGCCTCGGCGCTCAACGTGGAGAACATGTGCACCAATTCGGGTCGTTTGGCGTTGACCGCCACCGTCCTGCGCCACATTTCGGCGATAAGCGGACGTTCGTCTCGCACCATGCCGGCGGTGACGTCCTCGGTCTCACGGTCGTACATTTCGTCGAGCACCGCATGCAGCAGCCCTTCCTTGCTGCCGACGTAATGCAGCACGCCCGGTTTGGTGAGGTTCACCATGGTGGCGATGCGCTGCAGCGACGTGCCGTAGTAGCCGAGCGTGCCGAAACATTCGACCGCCGCGTTGAGAATCGCGCTTCTGCGGTCGACTTCGTCGTTGGCCATAATGTGCTCCCGTCGTTGCTGGAGGTTATTGGAATATGTAATTCACTTTACGGTCGGTCGGTTTCTTTTCCAAAGATGATTGGCGTGTTGAGGATTGTTTTTTGATAAAGTACCTACCAATCGGTAGGTAGGGAATTCGGGGTTGAAGTCCCACCGCGAAACAATCGCGAGACGGCCGAGAAAATAGCCGAAAGGCACCAGAAACACAGAAGACATACGAAAGAGGCAGCTCATGAGCGACACCGCTTATCCTTCCGTCAACGACCTGACCCTCGAAGAGAAGGCGTCCCTCACCTCCGGCGGCGACGCCTGGCACCTGCAGGGTGTGGAAACCAAAGGCGTTCCCGGCTACATGATCACCGACGGCCCCCACGGACTGCGCAAATCCCTGGCATCCAGCACCGGCGAAACCGACCTGAACGACTCCGTGCCCGCCACCTGCTTCCCGCCGGCAGCCGGCCTGTCCAGCTCCTGGAACCCGGAACTCATCCACAAGGTCGGCGAGGCCATGGCGGAGGAATGCATCCAGGAGAAGGTCGCCGTCATCCTCGGTCCCGGCGTCAACATCAAGCGCAACCCGCTCGGCGGCCGCTGCTTCGAATATTGGTCCGAAGACCCGTATCTGGCCGGCCATGAGGCAGTCGGCATCGTCGCCGGCGTGCAGTCCAAGGGCGTGGGCACCTCGCTCAAGCACTTCGCGGCCAACAACCAGGAGACCGACCGTCTGCGCGTATCCGCCAACATCTCCCAGCGCGCGCTGCGTGAAATCTACTTCCCGGCCTTCGAACACATCGTCAAAACCGCCCAGCCATGGACCATCATGTGCTCCTACAACCGCATCAACGGCGTGCATTCCGCACAAAACCGCTGGCTGCTCACCGACGTGCTCCGCGACGAATGGGGGTATGAAGGCATCGTCATGAGCGATTGGGGCGCCGACCATGACCGCGTCGCCTCCCTCAACGCCGGCCTCAACCTCGAAATGCCGCCGAGCTACACCGATGACCAAATCGTCTATGCGGCCCGCGACGGCCGCATCCAGCCCGAACAACTCGACCGCATGGCCCAAGGCATGATCGACCTCGTGAACAAGACGCGCGCCGCCATGAGCGTCGACGATTACCGCTTCGACGTGGACGCCCACGACGAGGTGGCCCATCAGGCCGCCATCGAATCCATGGTGCTGCTCAAAAACGACGACGACATCCTGCCGGTCGCTGCAAACGCGAAAATCGCCGTCATCGGCGAATTCGCGCGCACCCCGCGCTACCAGGGCGGCGGATCGTCCCACATCACCCCGACCAAGATGACCAGCTTCCTCGACACCCTCGCCGCGCGGGGCGTCGACGCCGCATTCGCCCCCGGCTTCACCCTCGACCTCGAACCGGCCGACGCCAAGCTCGAAGCCGAAGCCGTCGAAACCGCCAAAAACGCCGACGTCGTCCTCATGTTCCTCGGCCTTCCGGAAGCCGCCGAATCCGAAGGCTTCGACCGTGAAACCCTCGACATTCCAGCCAAGCAGGTCGAACTGCTCAAAGCCGTCGCCGCCGAAAACAAGAACATCGTCGTGGTGCTGTCCAACGGATCCGTCGTCTCCGTGGCACCATGGGCAGGCAACGCCAAGGGCATCCTCGAATCCTGGCTGCTTGGCCAGGCGGGCGGTCCGGCGCTCGCCGACGTGATCTTCGGCAAGGTCAGCCCGTCCGGCAAGCTGGCACAGACCATTCCGATGGACATCAACGACGATCCGAGCATGATCAACTGGCCGGGTGAGGAGGGGCACGTCGACTATGGTGAGGGCGTGTTCGTCGGCTACCGCTACTACGACACGTACGACAAGGCCGTCGACTACCCGTTCGGCTTCGGCCTGAGCTACGCGACCTTTGCGATCGACGGCGTGAACGTCGCCAAGACCGGCGCCAACACCGCACACGTCACCGCGACCGTCACCAACACGTCCGACGTGGACGCCGCCGAAACCGTGCAGGTCTACGTAGCTCCAGGCAAGGCCGCCGTAGCCCGCCCGAAGCATGAGCTCAAGGGCTTCCGAAAGGTGTTCCTCAAGGCCGGCGAATCGGCTGAGATTACCTTCGATCTGGACGAGCGCGCCTTCGCCTACTGGTCCGAGAAGTTCAACGACTGGCATGTCGAAGCCGGCGAATACACCGTCGAAGTCGGCACGTCCAGCCGCGACATCGCCGCCGTGGCCGTCGTCACGCTCGACGGCGACGGCAAGGCCCTGCCGCTCGACGAATGGTCCACGTTCGGCGAATGGGCCGACGATCCGGTCGGCTCCAAAATCGTCGCATCCGTGTATGCGGAAGGCGAGGCCGGCAATCTGCCGCAGCTGCCCGACAACGACATGATGCGCATGTTCCTCAAGTCCATGCCGATCAACTCCATGCCGATGCTGATGAGCGACGGCGGCAAGGCCATCACCGCCTTCATGCTCGACGAATACGCCAAAATCGCCGAAACCGCCGAATAAGACGGATTGACGTAAACAAGACGTAAGCAAAAGGAGTTTCAAGGATTTAGACCGAGGATGTGGCCCGCGAATGAACCGGTGCGGACCACATCCTCGGCTTTTTCATACTTGGTTTCGGCTTGTTCCGAGCTTATTTTTGGCTATTTTTAAGCGATTTTGCGATTACAATATTGCGCTCGGTGTGCTGCGATCCGGTTCCGTCACACACGACACGCTGAATGTTGCATATGCAACTGTTGTATGTACAACGTGTTATCTTATGTTCCGTGAACGATATACAGAACGATGGAACGGCTTCGGTGAACCCCGCGTTCACCGAAGCGTGGGACCGAGGCGCATGCAAGCCGCCGAGCGTCGCCATCCGATCGCTGCACAACGTCATCAACCGGTATCTTGCGGTGACGCGTCCTATGGAAGTGGAGAGTCTGAGCGGTGGCAACATCGACATCATCACCTTCCTCGCACGCCATTCGGAACGGGAGATCTTCCCGCAGGATGTGGAACGCCGCTTCGGCATCACCCGGTCGACGTCGAGCAGAGTGCTCGCATTGATGGAACGCAAAGGGCTTATCGTGCGCGAATCCGTGCCGAGGGACGCGCGGTTGAAGAAAATCGTGCTCACTGACAAATCGCGCGATATAGCCGAGGCGCTGCGAGCCAACGCCGTCGCCATGGAAGGCATTCTTCTTCAGGGTTTGAGCGATGACGAGATCCGCGAATTCATGCACGTGCTCGACGTGATGCAAACCAATCTGGTCTCCACCGGGCTGATCGGCGACGAAAGCCGCTACTCCAGCCTGGCATTGTGCGAGGCGGAATCGCGGGAACGGCAATCGCGGGAATGCGAATCGCAACCAACTGTACGGAAAACATCACAGGAAGACGAAACAGGAAAGGAAGAGTAAGTGAGCGGAACAAACGTGACAACGGCTGCGGTGCAATCGCAGCCAAAACAAAAGCGGCATCTCGTACGCACGCTTGGCAAATCGCTGCGTGAATATAGGAAGCCCAGCATTCTCACCCCGATATTTGTGGTGGTCGAAGGTGTTCTGGAAATCCTCATCCCCACGGTGATGGCGTCGTTGATTGATGAAGGCATCACCGGCAAAAGCATGCCCGCCATCGTCAAATTCGGTCTGATTCTTCTGGCGTGCTCGCTATGTTCGCTCGCGGCTGGCTTCCTTGCCGGTAAGTTCGCCGCGATCGCCGGCGCTGGATTCGCCAAGAACCTGCGTCATGACGAATTCGAGAAGGTGCAGGGCTTCAGCTTCACCAATATTGACAAGTTCTCCACCGGCTCGATCATCACCAGGCTCACCACCGATGTGACCAACCTGCAGAACGCCTATTCCATGATCATTCGTCTGGGTGTGCGAGCCCCGATCATGATGATCGTGGCGTGGATCTTCTCGTTCCGCATCAGCCCGTCCATTTCCTTGGTGTTCCTGGCGTGCATCCCTGTTCTCGCCTTCGGTCTGTGCGGTCTGGCGGTGTACGTGCACCCGGTGTTCGAGCGCGTGTTCCACACCTACGACAAGCTCAACAACGTGGTCGACGAGAACCTTCAAGGCATCCGCGTGGTCAAGTCCTACACCCGCGAATCGCATGAAATCGCCAAATTCGGCCGCATCTCCCAGCGCATCTACAAGGACTTCAGCAAGGCCGACCGTGTGATGAGCTTCAACAACCCGCTCATGATGGTCTGCGTATACGTCTCGATGATTCTCATCGCATGGATGGGCGCCAAGCAGATCGTGGCCTCGGGCAATAATGCCGCGCTGGGGCTCACCACCGGCGACCTGACCGCACTGGTCACCTACGCCATGCAGATCCTCATGGCCATGATGATGCTGTCCATGGTCTTCGTCATGTGCATCATTTCCCAGGCGTCCGCGGAACGTATCTGCCAGGTGCTCAACGAGGAAAGCACGGTGACCAACCCGGCCAACCCCATCAAGGAAGTGGCCGACGGGTCCATCGAATTCGACAACGTCGACTTCCGCTACTCTGATAACTCCGAAAAGCCGGTGCTCGACAATATCAACCTGAAGATCCGTTCCGGCATGACCGTCGGCGTCGTCGGCGGCACCGGTTCGGCGAAGTCCAGCCTGGTGCAGCTCGTGCCGCGCCTGTACGACGTGACCTCCGGCTCGCTCAAGGTCGGCGGCGTCGACGTGCGCGACTACGACATGGAAGTGCTGCGCGACCAGGTCGCCATGGTATTGCAGAAGAACGTGCTGTTCTCCGGCACCATCGCCGAAAACCTGCGTTGGGGCAATCCGAACGCCACCGACGAGGAGATCCGCCACGCCTGCCAGCTCGCGCAGGCCGACGGCTTCATCCAGGAATTCCCCAACAAGTACGACACGTACATCGAGCAAGGCGGCACCAACGTCTCCGGCGGACAACGCCAGCGCTTGTGCATCGCACGCGCACTGCTGAAGAAGCCGAAGATCCTCATCCTCGACGACTCCACCTCCGCGGTCGACACCAAGACGGACAAGCTGATCCGCGAGGCGTTCCACAACGAGATCCCCGACACCACCAAGATCATCATCGCGCAGCGCATCGCATCCGTGCAGGAATCCGACATGATTCTCGTCATGGAGGAAGGCCGCATCACCGCATCCGGTACCCATGAGGAACTGCTGCGGACCTGCGACGAATACCGTTCCATCTACGAATCGCAGACCAAGAACCAGGCCCAGCCTGAGGAACTGCAGTGAAAGGAGGTACAGACATGAGTGCAACAACCAATAAGAAAACCGCGCAGGGCATGCACCCGCAGGAGGGGAACGAAGCCAAGCGCCCCGATGCCGTGCCGCACGGTGGACCGAAGGTACCGCAGAAAGCCGCGCCGGGAACCACTAAGCGCATCTTCGGCTACATTTTCCAATACAAATGGCATGTCGTGGCAATCGTACTGTGCATCCTGATCGGCGCGGCCGCACAAGCCGGATCCGCGCTGTTCCTGCAATCCCTGATTGACAGCTACATCCTGCCGCTGGTCGGTGTGAAGAACCCCGACTGGAACCCGCTGCTGCGCGCCCTGACGCTGATGGCCTGCCTCTACGCGGCCGGCACTTTCTGCAGCTGGCTGTGGCAGTGGCTCATCGTCACCGTCGAGCAAGGCACCCTGAAGAAGATCCGCGACGACATGTTCGCACACCAGCAGACGCTGCCGATCCGCTACTTCGACACCAACGAGCACGGCGACATCATGAGCCGCTACACCAACGACACCGACACCCTGCGCCAGGCCATCAGCCAGTCCTTCCCGCAGATGTTCTCGTCCGCGATCTCCGCACTGGCCGCACTGGTCTCCATGCTGTGGCTGTCGGTGCCGGTCACGATCTTCGTGCTCGTGTTCGCTGCGATCCTGTTCGTAGTCGTGCGCGCCATCGTCTCCCGCTCCGGCCGCTACTTTGTCAAGCAGCAGATGTGGATCGGCGACGTGAACGCTTTCGTCGAGGAATCCGTCAACGGTCAGAAGGTCATCAAGGTCTTCAACCATGAGGACGCCACCCAGAAGACCTTCGACGAGAAGAACGAGGAACTGTTCCACGCTTCCGCCGAAGCGAACACCTGGGGCAACGTGACCATGCCAGTCGTAGGCAACATGGGCTACATCCTCTACATTCTGCTCGCCATCGTCGGCGGATTCATGGCGCTCTCCGGCATGGGCAACTTCGGTCTCGCCGGCGCGGACAAGCTCACCCTCGGCGCCCTCATCTCCCTGCTCACCCTGTCGCGCTCCTTCGTCAACCCGCTCGGCCAGGTCTCCATGCAGTTCAACATGGTGATGATGGCGCTCGCCGGCGCGTCCCGCATCTTCCAGCTGATGGATGAGAAGCCCGAGGACGACGGCGGCTCCGTCACACTCGTCAACGTCGAGCTCGGCGAAGACGGCCGCACCATGACCGAAGTGGACCACGAAACCGGCCATTGGGCCTGGAAGCGTGAGGAAGGCGACGACGGCACCCGTTCCCTGAAGGCCGCGCAGTCGCTGAGCCCGAAGGCCGCGGAAGTGGCGAGGAAGGCGCGCGAGAACGCGATCACCTCGCCGGACGGGCGCCTGACCCTGCTGCAGGGCGACGTGCGTTTCACCGACGTGACCTTCGGCTACAACCCGGACAAGCCCGTGCTGCACGACATCACCTGGTTCGCCAAGCCCGGCCAGAAGGTCGCGCTCGTTGGCGCCACCGGCGCGGGCAAGACCACGGTGACCAACCTGATCAACCGCTTCTACGACATCCAGGAAGGCATGATCCTGTATGACGGCATCTCCGTCAAGGGCATCCGCAAGCCCGACCTGCGCAAGTCGCTCGGCATCGTACTGCAGGACGTGAACCTGTTCACCGGCACCGTGATGGACAACATCCGCTATGGCCGCCTCGACGCCACCGACGAGGAGTGCATCGCCGCCGCTAAGCTCACCAACGCGGACAGCTTCATCCGCATGCTGCCCAACGGCTACCAGACCGTGCTCGAAGGCGACGGCTCCGGTCTGTCCCAAGGCCAGCGCCAGCTGATCTCCATCGCACGCGCCGCAGTGGCAGACCCGCCGGCCATGATTCTTGATGAGGCCACCTCATCCATCGACACCCGCACCGAGGAAGTGGTGCAGGCCGGTATGGATAACCTCATGAAGGGTCGTACCGTGTTCGTGATCGCGCACCGCCTGTCCACCGTGCGCAATTCCGACGTGATCATGGTGCTCGACCATGGCCGCATCATCGAACGCGGCTCGCATGACGAGCTCATCGCGCAGAAGGGCGAGTACTATCAGCTCTACACAGGTGCCGTAGAACTCGAATAATCTAATAGTCTCCTGAATTGGAGTGATGCGAGCACACGCTAGCGTTCTACACTAGCCGCGCTTCGATCCCTGTCGGCTGATACCGCCCTTATGGCCGGTGGCTTTGAACGGCACGGATCCTCTGGAAAATCCCTTGCTTTGAAATTGCGATTTTGAAGCAAGGGATTTCTTATTGTCTTTGCCATGCATGGTATTCGGCTGCGGCCAGCCCGCCTTCCGTGAAGGCGGTTCCGTCATACGTTCATGAGACTGCTGCATGAGCAGCGATTATAATTGGCTTGCGTAATCGTTGCATAAATCTCGCTGGTTTGTCGTTATGTCAATAATAGGTTATCCTTTCATGGGTAAACGATTTACTAAATTGGAGAGCGAGACATGGCGACGATTAAAGAGATTGCGCAACGTACCGGGTTTTCTCAGGCTACGGTGTCTCGACTTCTGAACGGTGATCCCACCCTATCGGTGCGTGAAGAGACTCGTCGCAAGATCATTCAGGCGAGCGAGGACCTCGGCTATAGCGTGCAGACCAAGCGCATCGTCATCCCTCATGAGGTTGCATTGCTTGACAATGAAAAGTCCGACGAGGCGTTGCGGGACTCCTATTTCACCGATTTGCGTTCAGCGCTCGAACGCAATGCGGAACAGCAACGCATGGAAATGACGGTGTTCCACAATCTCGACGATATGATCGCTCGCAGTTCCAAATTCGACGGGTTCATGGCGATCGGCGCCGACCAGATCAGCGAGGAAGACTTGGAGCGGCTGCATAGGGCCATGCCGTATGGCGTGTTCATTGACGTGAATCCGGCGCCGAATCTGTTCGATTCCGTGCAGCCTGATTTGCAGCAGACCATGCATGATGCGGTCGCGGCCTGTGCTGCCAAGGGCATGAAGCGCGTTGGATTCATCGGAGGCAAGGGCTGCCTGATGAACTTTTATGAGGTCGATGAGGAGAATCGCGCCACATATTTCCGTCGTGAGGCAAGGCGTTTCGGTATTCAATCCGACGGATTGGTGTATTCCGACGGCTTGTTCACCGTGAGCAACGGCCGTGCGTTGGGGGAGCAATTCGTGCGCGACCATAATGGCGTGCTGCCTGATGCCGTGATCGTAGCTGCCGATGTGATTGCGGTTGGCGTGCTGCAGGCGTTCAATGCGGTTGGCGTGCTGGTGCCGCGCGATATCAGCGTGATCAGCATTAACAATCAAACGATTTCGCAGTTGACCTCGCCGCCGTTGAGCACATTCTCCATCGATCAGAACGAGCTTGCGCGTGTGGCGACGCTGATGTTGGGTGATGCCATTTCCGGCAAACGCACGATTCGTCAGCATGCGTACCTGTCGACGTCGCTGGTGGTGCGCGATAGTTTTGTGCCGGCAAAATAGCGGTTATTTCTTTACTTCTGTATAGTAATCGGGCTATTTCCAGATTGGCTTGGTTTCGTTTCGACGTGGAAGCTTTTGCATATCGTAAATATCGATTTTGGTAAAAGCTGTCACAAGATAATGCGACAGTTTGCCTATTTTGTTGTGTAAATGGCGAAAAAATAACGTTTTTGGCTATCTTTCGAACAGAAGCTCACAAAATATGACACGCCGATAGGCGATATGTTCAGTGATAAATTTTACTAACTTTAGGTAAGGGGATATACTGATAGTTAGGTCAAGGAAGGACCTGTATCTGACTTCTAAGGAGAAGCAAAGATGGGAAATGGCAACAACGGTTCCAAAGGCGGGAACCTCTTGTCTCGCGTGGCGTACTCGTTCGGTAACGTCGGCCAGTCCGCGTTCTACAACGCACTGAGCACCTATTTCATCGTCTACGTGACGAGCTCGCTGTTCTCTGGCGTCGATAAGAGCGTCGCCACCAAGCTGATTGGCATCATCACCGGCCTGGTCGTGGTGATTCGTATCGCAGAAATCTTCATCGACCCGCTGCTGGGCAACATCATCGACAACACCAACACCAAGTGGGGTCGCTTCAAGCCGTGGCAGCTCATCGGTGGTACCGTTTCCGCCATCCTGCTGGTGCTCGTCTACACTGGTCTGTTCGGTCTGGTGAACGTGAATACTACCCTGTTCATCGTGCTGTTCATCATCACCTTCATTGTGCTCGACGTGTTCTACTCGCTGCGTGACATTTCCTACTGGGGTATGATCCCGGCATTGAGCTCCGACTCCCACGAGCGCTCCACCTACACCGCACTCGGCTCCTTCGGCGGCTCCATCGGCTACAACGGTCTGACCATCGTGGTCATCCCGATCGTCACCTACTTCAGCTGGGTGTTCACCGGCAAGTACGTCGAAAGCCAGTCCGGCTGGACCTGCTTCGCCATCATCGTGGCCATCCTCGGCATCCTCACCGTGTGCTCCGTGGCGTTCGGCACCAAGGAAAGCACCACCACGCTGCGTGCCAAGGCCGAAGACAACGGCGGCCCGCTGCAGGCCTTCAAGGCTCTGGCCCAGAACGATCAGCTGCTGTGGGTTGCCTTGAGCTACCTGCTGTACGCCATCGCCAACGTGGCCACCACCGGCGTGCTCATGTACCTGTTCAAGTACATCCTCGACAACACCGCCGCATACTCCATCGTGGGCGTCATCCCGGTCATCACCGGCTTGGTTATGGCTCCGCTGTACCCGATCCTGAACAAGCGCATTCCGCGCCGCTACCTGTACTTGGGTGGCATGGTGCTCATGATCGTCGGCTACCTGCTGTTCGCCGTCGGCTCCAGCAATCTGGCAATGGTCATCGTCGGTCTGGTCTTCTTCTACCTGCCGCAGACTTTCATTCAGATGACCGCCATCCTGTCGCTGACCGACTCCATCGAATATGGTCAGCTCAAGAACGGCAAGCGTAACGAGGCCGTCACCCTGTCCGTCCGCCCGATGCTCGACAAGATCGCAGGCGCATGCTCCAACGGTATCGTCGGCTTCATCGCCGTAGCCGCAGGCATGATCGGTGACGCAACCGCCGCGGATATGACCGCCGCGAACATCGGCATGTTCAAGGTCTGCGCATTCTACGTGCCGCTGGGCATCATCGTGCTGAGCCTGCTCGTGTTCCTCTTCAAGGTGAAGATCACCGAGAAGATGCACGACGAGATTGTCGAAGAGCTCGAAGCCAAGCTTGCTTCCGGTGAAATCTCCGAATGATCGAACATAGTATGTTCTAAAAATACATATTGAAAATACGATTACAATGCCGATACTGATGGGCTGTCAGTATCGGCATTTCTGTTGTATGTAATCCTACATAAGAGCTATTGTGAATCGTCATGAAACCTATTGTGAAATAGTCCATAATCATGCAAAACAAGCGAAAATAGTTCGCGCTGCATGCTATAGTGACAACCGAAATGCGAGCGATGATCCGTTATCAGCGGGGAGCTTCCGGAAGAACGGTCGCGTGAGCGACTTATTAGACCCGGCGGGAAGGCCCGAATAGCCGAACATACAAGCGGTCGCACGTATATTTGAAAGTGCGGCAAACGAGGTGGTACCGCGGTGGCGGCGTCCAGCAGACGTTACGGCCATCGTCCTCGTAGGAGATAGATAGCAAGAACCTACGAGGAGATACGGTGAGCGAAAACAACGTGTATCCGAAGGCAGCTGCGGGTGAGCAGAGCGCCAATGTAGCGCCGAACCCCAGTTTCCCGAAGCTGGAAGAATCCGTCCTTGATTATTGGGAGAAGGACGACACTTTCCAGAAGTCCATTGAACGCCGTCCTTCCGGCGATCACAGCCAGAACGAATTCGTGTTCTTCGACGGTCCGCCGTTCGCCAACGGCCTGCCGCATTACGGCCACCTGCTGACCGGTTACGCCAAGGATGTGATTCCGCGTTACCAGACCATGAAGGGCCACAAGGTCAATCGTGTGTTCGGCTGGGATACGCACGGTCTGCCGGCCGAGCTTGAAGCCCAGAAGGAACTGGGCATCGACTCGGTCGATCAGGTCAAGGAAATGGGTATCGACAAGTTCAACGACGCCTGCCGTGCCTCCGTGCTCAAGTACACCAACGAGTGGAAGGACTACGTGCACCGTCAGGCACGTTGGGTCGATTTCGAGCATGGCTACAAGACGCTGAACATCCCATACATGGAATCCGTGATGTGGGCGTTCAAGCAGCTGTACGACAAGGGCCTCGCATATCAGGGCTACCGCGTGCTGCCGTACTGTCCGAAGGATCAGACGCCGCTTTCCGCGCACGAGCTGCGCATGGACGCCGACGTGTATCAGGATCGTCAGGACACCACCGTGTCCGTGGCCGTGAAGCTGCGCGACGAGGAAGACGCCTATGCGGTGTTCTGGACCACCACGCCGTGGACCGTTCCCACCAACTTCGCCATCGTGGTCGGCGCAGACATCGACTATGTGGAAGTGCGTCCGACCGAAGGCAAGTTCGCGGGCAAGAAGTTCTACCTGGGCAAGCCACTGCTCGGCTCCTACGCCAAGGAACTCGGCGACAACTATGAGATCGTGCGCGAACTCAAGGGTGCCGAGATGGAAGGCTGGCGCTACTACCCGGTGTTCCCGTACTTCGCAGGCGACGAGAACGCCGTCGAGGGCAAGGTTCCGGGTCCGGAAGGCTATCAGATCTTCACCGCCGACTATGTCGATACCGTTGAGGGTACCGGTCTCGTGCACCAGGCTCCGTACGGCGAGGACGATATGAACACGCTCAACGCTAAGGGCATCAAGAGCGTTGACGTGCTCGACGCGGGCTGCAAGTTCACCGCGCTGTGCCCGGACTACGAGGGCATGTACGTGTTCGATGCGAACAAGCCGATCCTGCGTAACCTGCGTGCCGGCGACGGTCCTCTGGAGCGTATTCCGGAAGACCAGCGCGCGATCCTTTTCCAGGAGAAGAGCTACGTACACTCTTACCCACACTGCTGGCGTTGCGCCACGCCGCTCATCTACAAGCCGGTGAGCTCGTGGTTCGTGTCCGTCACCAAGATCAAGGACCGTCTGCTCGAACTGAACCAGGAAATCAACTGGATTCCGGGCAATGTGAAGGACGGCCAGTTCGGCAAGTGGCTGGCCAACGCCCGTGACTGGTCGATCTCCCGCAACCGTTTCTGGGGTTCGCCGATTCCGGTGTGGGTTTCCGATGATCCGAAGTATCCACGCGTTGACGTGTACGGTTCGTTGGACGAGCTGAAGGCTGATTTTGGCGATTATCCGCGCGACCATGAGGGCAATGTCAACATGCACCGCCCGTACATCGACGAGCTGACCCGCGTCAACCCGGACGATCCGACCGGCAAGAGCCACATGCACCGCATCAGCGACGTGATGGACTGCTGGTTCGAATCCGGTTCCATGAGCTTCGCCCAGTACCATTACCCGTTCGAAAACAAGGAAACGTTCGAACAGCATTTCCCGTGCGATTACATCGTGGAATACATCGGCCAGACCCGTGGCTGGTTCTACGTGCTGCACATCATGGCGACCGCCCTGTTCGACAAGCCGGCGTTCAAGAACGTGATCTGCCATGGCATCGTGCTTGGCTCCGACGGCCAGAAGATGTCGAAGCATCTGCGCAACTACCCGGATGTGAATGGAGTGTTCAACGATTTCGGTTCCGACGCCATGCGTTGGTTCCTCATGAGCTCGCCGATCCTGCGCGGCGGTAACCTGATCGTGACCGCCGATGGCATTCGCGACACCGTGCGTCAGGTCATGCTGCCAGTGTGGAGCTCGTACTACTTCTTCACCCTGTATGCGAACGCCGCCAATAATGGCGCCGGCTTCGATGCTCGTACATTGCGTGCCGATGAGGTCGCCGCACTGCCGGAAATGGACCGCTACCTGCTGGCACGTACCCGCCGACTGATCGAGAAGACGCAAAGCTCGCTGGACAACTTCCTGATCTCTGACGCATGCGAAGCAGTGTCTGATTTCATTGACATGCTCACCAACTGGTATATCCGCAACAATCGTGACCGTTTCTGGAACGAGGATGAGAACGCGTTCAATACGCTGTACACCGTGCTTGAAGCATTCATGCGCGTGATCGCACCGCTTGCTCCGATGGAAGCGGAAGCGGTGTGGCGTGGCCTGACCGGCGGCGAGTCCGTGCATCTGGCCGACTGGCCGTTCCTTGCCGACGAGCAGACCGGCGAAGCGACCGAACTGGGCCGTGTGCTTGTTGACGATCCGGCTCTGGTTGATGCGATGGAGAAGGTGCGCGAGGTCGTGTCCGGCACCCTGTCGATGCGTAAGACGAAGCAGATTCGCGTGCGCCAGCCGCTGCATAAGCTGACCGTGGTGGTGGAAAACACTGATGCCGTGGCCGCATACGACGAGATTCTGAAATCCGAACTGAACGTGAAGAACGTTGAATTGTGCACGCTTGAGGATGCCGAAGCCCAAGGCTTGAAGATCATCAACGAGCTGCGTGTGAACGCTCGCGTGGCAGGCAAGCGCCTGCGCAAGGACGTGCAGTTCGCCATCAAGGCTTCCAAGTCGGGTGCATGGCATGTGAATGCCGAAGGCGCTCCGGTGTGCGAGACGCCGAATGGCGAGATCGTGCTTGAGGAAGGCGAATATGAGCTGATTAACAGCGTGGAGGAGAAGAACGCCGAAGAGGCCGCCAACTCCGTTTCCGCCGCGCTGCCGACCGGTGGCTTCGTGATTCTCGACACCGAGCTGAACGATGATCTGATCGCCGAAGGCTATGCGCGCGACGTGATTCGCGCCGTGCAGGATGCCCGTAAGGCCGCCGATCTGCAGATCTCCGACCGTATCGCACTGACGTTGACCGTGCCGGCCGATGACGTGGCGAAGGTCGAGCAGTTCAAGGATCTCATCGCTTCCGAGACGCTCGCCACCTCTTTTGAAGTGACGGCCGGCGATGAGCTGAACGTTGAGGTTGCCAAAGCCTGAGTGGGCTGACAGGTGGCTTGGCTGATGGCTGACAGCTGAACGGTCGCAAGCATAATAGGTCCCGAATCCGATAGATTATTCCGGAAGGTTCGGGACCTTTTTAAATGGTCTTTTGGTGGTCTTCTATCGGTATTTTTGTCTGTCTTTTGGCGGAACTGAACAATCGACCATGAAATGTTCAAACATGAAGCTACAGTGAACCCGTGGCTTCAAGCCTTGCAGACTTGATCTGTATCCGTAAGCATATAATTTATGTCGGCGCGCACTTTACATATGTGATCGCATTGCGCGTACGACTCGCATGTGGAAACAGATCGTTACGCGAATGGTTCTCAGTACCATCCGTATGAGTCAAGCACACATTTGAGAAGCAGTCGCACACCGGGAATCGCGCTCGCGCGGTTCCCGTTTTTCGCTCGTTTTCCTCACCGCAATATGCATACGCGTGTTTCTTTTTGTGATTTGTGGATATACACAGCAATCCGTAGGGGTTGATTTGCTAGCATGCGGTATATTGCATGTCATGATAAGCGCGCACGATTGTTTTGCGGAGTCGTGCTGTGGAAAACGAGGATGTTATGTGTGATGGAGAAATAGAACTATCTGACCGTGCAAAATCGCTTTGGGGCAAAACAAATCGAGTGGATGATACTGAATGGTTGCCCCTATATGTCCACATGGCGGATTCGGCTGCGATGGCAGCGAGAATTTGGGACACTTGGGTTCCTTATGGAACGAAATCAATAATATCCCGTGACCTTGGTAATGATGACGATTTAGCAAGAAAACTAATGATTTTCCTTGCCGGTGTGCATGACATCGGCAAGGCGACGCCTGTGTTTCAGGCGAAACCCATTTCATTCGGTCCCGATGCGGAAAGCCTTGTCTGGAAGCCGGAGCAAGCAGGGCTTCCTATGATTGCGGGACTTAGGGACACCAGTCATCCCACTCATCCTATTGCCGGGCAGGTCATTCTCGAAAGGTATTTTTCGCTGGTTCATAAATGGGGTGGAAGAGAGTCGAGGCAATACGCTTGCGTTGTGGGAGGCCATCACGGAACTCCGCCGGATAAAAGCAAGCTTGAAAGCGCGAGATTGGGGAAAACGGAATCCGGTCTGGACTCAGAAGTATGGAAGACAACTCAGAATGAGCTTATAGAATTCATTGCCGGAACCGTTGGCATGGGGGATGAAGAGTGGGAATTGCTCTCTAAGAAGAGATTCAGCGCTCAGTCCGCTGTTCTTGCAACAGGCTTGGTCATTATGGCCGATTGGATTGCCAGTGACAGTGATGCTGATATGTTCCCCCTAGTGCGAGTGCATCCTCTGTGGGAAGATGAGGAGTCATTCGGCATGACGGAGCGAGAATACGATGATATTCAGTCATGGTCAGGGCTGAAAAGAAGAGCAGAACGCGCATGGGTGTGTGTGCAATTGCCTCATGCGTGGGAGCCGGCAGATATACCGTCATCCTGCCAAGATCTTTTCTCGACTAGATTCAGACTGCCCGAAGGGGCGCATCCGCGTCCTGTTCAAGAACAAGCCGTTCGTGTTGCTCGTAATACGGATACTCCAGGATTGCTGATAATCGAAGCGCCCATGGGCGAAGGGAAGACTGAGGCCGCCCTCGCCGCTGCAGAAATCCTAGCGCAGCGTACAGGCAGGGGCGGCATATGCGTAGCGTTGCCGACGATGGCTACCACGGATGCCATGTTCTCACGAGTGCATCGGTGGCTGGATGCTTTGCCGTCCCGTGATTCTACGGATGAGAAAACGGTTTGGTTGGCACACGGCAAAGCGAAACTTAATGACGATTTCCAAGGCATTATCGCAGCTTCACGTCGACATTTCTCTTCGCTCAGTCAGGATGATACCGATGAACCTTATTCAAGGAAACATGGTGAGATTCCTCCTGAAACCGTTATCTCCGATTGGCTATGGGGGCGCAAGAAAGGAGCGCTCGCTAATTTTCTTGTGTGCACAGTCGATCAAGTGTTGATGGGCGCTCTGCAAATGAAGCATGTGGTGCTGCGTCAACTTGCGATGGCAAACAAGGTTGTCATCGTAGATGAATGCCATGCTTACGATGCATATATGCGCGAGTATCTCAAGATGGCACTGGAATGGCTTGGTAGTACCCGAACTCCGGTCATTTTGTTGTCTGCAACATTGCCGGAGAGCCAGCGTGAGGAAATGGCGGAGGCATACTTGAAAGGATGGAAGAACAGCAAGCTTGAGCTTCCGTCGGAAGCAAAGCATGGAGGAATTCGGGAACTCAAAAGAAGGCAGCTTGCGGCGAAGACTGAGAAGATATGCGTCAACGCACCTAAATTGGTTCAAGAAAAGGAAAATTCATCTGCCCGCAATGTCTCGTCTGCGTATCCGGTGTTGACATATACTTCTGATACTGAAATCAAACACATGGATGTGAAACCCTCTGGCAGATCAATGAACGTGCGTTGCCAGATCGTTGATGACAGCGATGAAGCGCTGATTAGCTTACTTGATCGTCTGCTTGAAAATGGCGGTTGTGTGGGAGTGATTTGCGATACGGTCGGTAGGGCGCAACATGCGGCGAAACTGCTAGGTGATTATTTCGGTAGTGAGTATGTGAAGCTGACGCATTCGCGGTTCATGGATATTGACCGTATGTCCAATGAAGCCGAACTGCGTCAGCTGCTAGGGCCGGATAGCACTGTGGGGAATGGCGGGCGTCCTCAGCGCATGATCGTAGTTGGGACACAAGTGCTGGAACAGTCGTTGGATATTGATTTCGACGCGCTGGTGACGGATATCGCGCCGGTTGATTTAATTATGCAGCGTCTTGGAAGGGTACATCGTCACAGGCGTGGTGACAACGAGTTCGACCGTCCAAGTCTCTTGCGGGGAGCGGCGTGCTATATCCGAGGCATTGCATTCTGGAATGACAATGGTCCCGAGTTCGCTAAGGGGGTGGATGCGGTATATGACGTGGCTTCTCTGATGGAATCGCTTGCGGTTCTAGAATTGACTGGTTCTTCCGCTTTCTGCACGCAATGTTTGCCGAAGGACATAGCTCGTACCGTAAGGAATGCATACGGCGATGACGCTCGGAGTCTCGTGCCTACGGCGTGGAATATGCAATATGACAAAGGCTGCGAGGAGCGAGTGAACAAGCAGGAGAAGAAGAGAGCAGATGCTCACAGCTATCTCATTCAATCGGTAGCTGTCATGAATCGGAAACGCTCGCTGGTGGACTGGTTTTCTCCTCAGATCGATGAGGCTGATGATGACAAGGGACAACGTGCCGTAAGAGATACGCAGGATACTGTGGAAGTGATATTGCTCTGCAAGCGTGATGGTGAGGCGTGTTTGCTGCCTTGGATCGGTGATAAGCGTAACGGCATAGAACGAGGAGCAGTTATTCCTGTCGATACAGTTCCTTGTGATGATGTGGCTAAGGTTGCAGCACAATGCTCCGTGAGATTGCCTGTGGCGTTGTGTGCGCACGGGCGAATTGATACGTTGATTGCTGCTCTGGAGAAAGGCTGCGAGACTGAGGCTGTGTATTGGCAGGAATCGCCTTGGCTTGCGGGAAAGCTTGCTTTGTTCCTTCATGAGGATGTGGAAAAGCACTTGTCCTCAGATGAGTTGTGCGGGTATACGATTTCGTATTCGCGTGGTGGTGGATTGACATATGCGAAGAAAGAGGATAATTGAAATGTCCTCATTTGGGGATGATCCCATAAAAGACTTGGGATTCGTAGTGTTCCCCGCATCTGCGGGGTTGGATCAACGGGATTGCCTATTTTGTGCTTTCTCGTTGCATCTTTGGAAAACACAAAAACAAAATCTTTTATGTTGACATTCGAATTGGCCGACCGAGCTTGATGAGCCAGCGGATAATTCACCTGAATTCGAGCGCCAGAGCAACGCAATCAGAGCTGCGCTGGGGTTATATGCAGTGCATCAGCGTTCGAAAAAACAGGGAGTCGCGCAAAAGTTTCAGAGCGATCCAAGCCTACGTATGACTTTTGGGCGTGCGTGCAGAAGGATTGAACCTGATACGGACAGTGCGAAAGGTATTCTGCGACGATTGAGAGTCGCGGAGAATGCACCCGATTTCAACGGAATCGTTTGCAGTATGCGCGCTCTTATCATGCTGATGCGCAACACTGATATTCAGGTTGATTATGGTTCCTTGGCTAGCGATCTGTATTTGTTGCAGTTCTCTGATAGCCGTGGGTCCGTGTTCCAACGATGGGGCAGGGATTACTACTCCAAGTTCCCGTCAGCGCAAAGTGGTCAAAAGGCCGACAAGTAATCATCATTCATTTTCAAAAACATCTTCACAATAAACCGATTAGGAGAAAAATCATGTTCGTAGATATCCATTGCCTTCAGCAGGTGCCGCCGAGCAATATCAACCGAGATGATACCGGTAGCCCGAAAACCGCATACGTTGGTGGAGCGCTGAGAGCTCGTGTGTCCAGTCAGTCTTGGAAGCGTGCCATGCGCGAGATGTTCGGTAGCAAGCTGGACAGCAGCAAGATGGGGAAGCGTACTAAGAGCGCGGTGGCGCTGATCAGTAATGCTATTGCTGAGAAAAGGCTGGATTTGGCTAAAGAAGCCAATAATTTGGCAGAGAAAGTGCTGACTGCTACGGGCGTCAAGGTTAAGGCATCCGATCGCGCTGGAGCAGACAAGGGGTCAGCTGCTACAGAGTATTTGATTTTCATCGCTAACCGTGAAGTTGAACAGCTGGCTGATATCGCGATTGCCGCATTCGATGAGGGGAAGGATCCCTCGAAGTTGAAGAAGGAGGTGGCTGCAGTGTTCCATGGTAAGCAGGCTATCGATATCGCTTGCTTTGGCCGCATGCTGGCTGATGCTCCAGATTTGAATACGGATGCCTCGGCTCAGGTTGCCCATGCGTTCTCCATCGATCAGATTACGCCTGAATATGATTACTTCACTGCTGTTGATGATTGTGCATCGGACGACAATGCCGGTGCTGCCATGATCGATACTGTTGGTTTCAACTCCTCGACCTTGTATCGGTACGCGACGTTGAACGTTGATGCGTTGAGGGATCAGCTGCAGGATGCTGATGCAATGGTGGAAGGAGTTTCCGCCTTCGTGGAAGCCTTTGTCAAGTCTATGCCCTCCGGCAAGCAGAATACGTTCGCCAACCACACACTTCCTGAGGATATTGTGATCGTGCTTCGCGATTCACAGCCGATTAGCGCAGCTGACGCCTTTGAGAATCCCATCAAGAGGAAGGATGGGATTTCGGTCTCCAGACAAGGCATCGAACGACTGGGCGACAGGTTGAACGAGATTCGTATCAACTACGGCGAGGAACCGGTGAAGGCTTGGCATGTTGTGTCCGGTGGTTCTGTGCCCAGTCTGGATGAATGGAGTGAACAGGTTACGCTGCCGGAGCTTGAGCAGAGCTTGCGAGAAACGCTGAGCGCCGCGTATTCCGCGTGATGCTCGGAAGGAGTTGAAATGAGCGTTCTATTATTGCAATTGGCCGGACCATTGCAGTCATGGGGCGATTCTTCGCGATTCGTTCGGCGTGAGACTCGTAACGAGCCAACCAAAAGCGGTGTGATCGGCATGCTGGCTTCGGCGCAGGGACGTACCCGGGAGGATTCCATCGAGGATTTACTAGGTATATCGTTTGGTGTGCGTGTCGAGCAACGCGGTAGGGTAATCCGTGATTTTCAGACCGAAAAATCCCTGACAAGGAAACGTAATTCCAGGAAGTTCGATAAGGAGATGTCGCCGACTTATCGGTATTATCTGGCGGACGCCTGTTTTCTGGTCGCGCTGGGTGCTGATCATTCGGTGTTGGAAACGTTGGATAATGCGATTCATTCGCCGAAATGGCCGCTTTATCTAGGTAGGCGTTCGTGCCCGCCGAATTATCCGTTGTCGTTGGGCATCCACGATGAGTATGAAGATATTCGCCAGGCTCTGAATTCCGAGGTGTGGCACGCTTCGGAATGGTATCGGAGACGTTACAAGTATCCGGATTTGGAAATCGTCTGCGATGCTGAAGAAGTCGAAAACGTAACGACGCAATCGGATTTGCCGCTAAGTTTCAGCCGGGAGGGGCGACGCTATGCGAATCGTGCGGTGCATCATTACCGCATTCCTAACCCGGATAAGCCCGTGGATGAAGGCGAGAAGGACGATACTCGGCCTCCTTCCTTTGAATCTACCGGTGAATCGGATCCGATGAACTTCATCTAGGTAGGAAAGAACGATGTTTATCTCGAGAATAGCCTTGAACAAGGCGCGTTACGGGGCTCGGCAGCTTATTAGTTCGCCATATAAGCTGCATGCGGCAGTGGAATGCGCATTCCCTCCCAATGCAGTTCGAAACAACGATGAAGGACGTATCCTGTGGAGGCTGGACACGTCTGTGGCCGATAACGGTGTTTGGCTCTATGTGGTGAGTCCGGAGAAACCTGACTTCATGCATATCGTCGAACAGGCTGGTTGGCCGATGCATGCGGAGTGGGAAACGAAGAATTATGAGCCGTTGCTTGAGCGTATCGCTAAAGGACAACGGTGGCATTTCAAACTTCGCGCGAATCCAGTCCGAAAGGCAAAAGAAGATAGGGGGCGGAGGCGCAGGAACGGCGGAATCGTTGGCAAGGTGCAAGGCCACGTTACCGTTGATCAGCAGTTGCAGTGGCTGATCGATCGTTCGGCGTCCCATGGTTTCGCCATTCTGTGCGACCAGAATGATCGACCTGACGTGGTGGTGAGGGAACGCCATAAGGAGAACTTCAAACGTGCTGATGCAACCGTTACTTTGGTCACAGTGGTTTTTGAAGGATGCTTGGAGGTCACCGATGCGGAACTGTTCTGCAAGACTCTTTGCCAAGGCATAGGAAGGGCGAAAGGTTTCGGATGTGGATTGTTGACAATTGCTCCGGATCTGAACAATTAAGGGCGAATGATGAATGCGCAAACGACAGATGGCGACAAGCTTACAGACGATTATATTGAGGCGGCGGAGCGTCAGCCGAGGAAAAACGGGCACTCTCACATGGGTACTCCGCCACCGGAGATTAGTGAACTTGTCCGTGCGGAAGACCGTCTGTCGTTTGCGTATTTCGAACATTGTACCATCGGGCGTGATGACAATGCCATTACCGCAACGGATAGTACCGGCGTTACCCACATTCCTGCAGCGACGCTGAGCGTGTTGATGCTGGGGCCTGGAACGCGCGTGACACATCAGGCGATGACGGTCATAGGGGAGAACGGCGCGACTGTGATTTGGGTAGGGGAGCGTGGCGTTCGTATGTATGCCTTCGGCAAACCATTGACGCATTCTTCTGTACTGCTGCAAAGACAGGCGGCTCTCGTGTCTAACATGAGGAAGAGATTGAATGTTGCGCGCCAGATGTACCAAATGCGTTTCCCAGGCGAAGATGTGAGTGGCCTGACCATGCAGCAACTTCGGGGTCGCGAGGGAGCGCGTATACGGCGGGTGTACCGTGAGTGTTCCGCTCGTACCGGAGTGGAGTGGGACAAAAGAACGTATGATCATGATGATTTCATGGCTGGCTCGGAGATTAACAAAGCCTTGTCTGCTGCCCATACATGTCTGTATGGTCTGGCGCATGCCGCAATAGTGGCGCTAGGTTGCTCTCCGGGGTTAGGTTTCGTACATGTAGGTCATGAGCGGTCGTTCGTCTACGATATAGCCGATCTTTATAAGGCTGAATTGTCGATTCCGGTTGCGTTCGAAACGGCGGCAACTCAGCCAGAGGATATTGGGTCGGCAGTACGGCATAACGTTCGCGATGCAATATACGATCTTAGTTTGCTGAAACGAATGGTGAAAGACATTCGCACGTTATTGGGAGAATCTTCCTCCGATGATGTTCAGAGCGTTGGGGATCATGTCGGACTGTGGGATGAACGGCTGGGAGAAGTATCTGCAGGAAAATCCTATGCCGATGATGAGTGGGGATATGAGGAATGGTAGTTATTGTATTAACGGCATGCCCGGTGGGTTTACGCGGTGACCTTACTCGATGGCTATTGGAAATATCGCCAGGCGTGTTTGTGGGGCATTTGGATGCACGTGTTCGTGAAAAACTGTGGGAGCGAATCGTTGAACTCTCAAAGAACGGTCGTGCCATTATGGTTTATTCGGCTCGAAATGAGCAGCATCTTGCTTTTAAAGTGCATGGAGCTGAGTGGTCTCCGACAGACTGTGAAGGCTTGGAGCTTGTAAAACGTCCTTCTGGTCCAAAGGAAGTGTCGTTTGGTAGTGCTCTTCACCGTGGATGGAGTAATGCCAGTAAGTATCGGCAGGCGAAGAAGTATTCAAACTAAATGAAAAACGAATGACATGAATTTAGAAACCACGAAATTGCTATAATCTCTTAGTGTGTTCCCCGCATACGCGGGGATGATCCCGCGTTCAGGTCGCGTTCCAACGGTCAAAGGGGGTGTTCCCCGCATACGCGGGGATGATCCCAAAACGTTGGACGATTTGGAAAAGCAGGTTGGGTGTTCCCCGCATACGCGGGGATGATCCCTCAAGACACGTGTGCGCTGCTGCCATAGGCACGTGTTCCCCGCATACGCGGGGATGATCCCGGGGGTTGCTTGTGGTTGATCTGCCATGGTCTGTGTTCCCCGCATACGCGGGGATGATCCCGAGTATGCCTGATTGTACCGACTTGTGTATGGGTGTTCCCCGCATACGCGGGGATGATCCCCATGTAGCCATCGTAGTTAAAGACAACGGCAAGTGTTCCCCGCATACGCGGGGATGATCCCTCGCCCTCGCGGTGCGCTTCGTTTTCCGTAAGGTGTTCCCCGCATACGCGGGGATGATCCCTTGTTGTCATCCCTTGTAATTGCGAAATACGGGTGTTCCCCGCATACGCGGGGATGATCCCAGTGGATTGCCGCTCGGCCCGGACACGGAGGAGTGTTCCCCGCATACGCGGGGATGATCCCAAAGACCTGCGCAAGACCTGCGTGGAAGCCGTGTGTTCCCCGCATACGCGGGGATGATCCCGATGCAACATTGACGCCGCTAGCTTTGGGCATGTGTTCCCCGCATACGCGGGGATGATCCCAAACGTCGGCATGTGATAACTTCCCTTGAGCCGTGTTCCCCGCATACGCGGGGATGATCCGCGGTGGACGTGGCGGTGGTGGCGTCCGTTTCGGTGTTCCCCGCATACGCGGGGATGATCCCTGCCAACCATCATCACTGCCGACCCGCGCACAGTGTTCCCCGCATACGCGGGGATGATCCCCAATTGGACAAACGAGAACAGGACGGCAACCAGTGTTCCCCGCATACGCGGGGATGATCCATACGGTTGCGCGTTGTTTTTCGAGGACAAGCGTGTGTTCCCCGCATACGCGGGGATGATCCCAACGGCGGCGCGTTGGCTATGGCGAACAGCGCGTGTTCCCCGCATACGCGGGGATGATCCCTTCCACGACAACCTGGATCGGCCAATCGTGGAGTGTTCCCCGCATACGCGGGGATGATCCCACTACGACCGTTATGGCCGGGACAAAGGCGATGTGTTCCCCGCATACGCGGGGATGATCCCTATACACACAACAGATTTGTTGTGCAAATCGGGTGTTCCCCGCATACGCGGGGATGATCCTGGTCGGCGGTATCCTCCATGAAACGGGTGAGCGGTGTTCCCCGCATACGCGGGGATGATCCCGCAATAATGCGCGCAAGGCCGCGCACTGGGACGTGTTCCCCGCATACGCGGGGATGATCCCTTGCGCCGTTTCGCTACGGGTTCCGCGTCTATGTGTTCCCCGCATACGCGGGGATGATCCCGCAGCACACCCGGAATACAAGCCGGATCCATGGTGTTCCCCGCATACGCGGGGATGATCCCACGCCGACCTACGCTCAGCGTGCTGATGCGATGTGTTCCCCGCATACGCGGGGATGATCCCGCTCCATGGGTTACGCAAGGAATTTGCGGAATGTGTTCCCCGCATACGCGGGGATGATCCCTGAATATTGAGCTGTGTCGTGTTGGCATTCACGTGTTCCCCGCATACGCGGGGATGATCCCAGGAAGCACGTCAACGCCACCATCGACGCGACGTGTTCCCCGCATACGCGGGGATGATCCCCAGTGAAAACGAAGAAAATCCTCGTGGACATGGTGTTCCCCGCATACGCGGGGATGATCCCAGTACGAGTTCGTCCGGGCGGGCGAACGTCGGGTGTTCCCCGCATACGCGGGGATGATCCCCAAGCTACATCAAGTCATTGGAGGATGCTTGGGTGTTCCCCGCATACGCGGGGATGATCCCCGCGCAATTGTGGTGGGTCAGCCGAGATATGAGTGTTCCCCGCATACGCGGGGATGATCCCGCGAAGCTTGCGGAATATGGTTTTAAGCTCGGGTGTTCCCCGCATACGCGGGGATGATCCCTACGGCAAGGCCGTAGTTGTCGGCGACTACACGTGTTCCCCGCATACGCGGGGATGATCCTCGGATTTCGCCTACCGCTTCGATTTCGAGCATGTGTTCCCCGCATACGCGGGGATGATCCCGCGACGTTGAATCTGCCGAGCGCGTTCTGCACGTGTTCCCCGCATACGCGGGGATGATCCCGCGCCGCCGTTGTTGACCACGGAAAAGTGGGGGTGTTCCCCGCATACGCGGGGATGATCCCAGGGGCAACGCGCCACTGCCCATCGACACCAGGTGTTCCCCGCATACGCGGGGATGATCCCAGGCAGGAAAAATACGCGCCGCATACGCCGCAGTGTTCCCCGCATACGCGGGGATGATCCCCATTCCCGCTGTGTCTCACGTGAACCAAACCGGTGTTCCCCGCATACGCGGGGATGATCCTTATGCGACACGACTCGCCATCGCAGACCGCGCGTGTTCCCCGCATACGCGGGGATGATCCCGGGTTAGGGGTAATGGAGCCCCTGTGCTTGTAGTGTTCCCCGCATACGCGGGGATGATCCCGAGGAGCCACGCATCACCCCCCGTGACGTGCAGTGTTCCCCGCATACGCGGGGATGATCCCGCCATCGGCTCTCTCGCAACCGGCAATGTAGGGTGTTCCCCGCATACGCGGGGATGATCCCTGGTGGCCCGCCGATTCGGATACGCTTTGAACGTGTTCCCCGCATACGCGGGGATGATCCCGTGCTGAGCGTACGGTATGTGGTCATAGTTGGGTGTTCCCCGCATACGCGGGGATGATCCCCAGATCATCGCCATCTACACCAGCCAGGAAAAGTGTTCCCCGCATACGCGGGGATGATCCCCATGCGAGCGAGTTAGCCGAATCTGGCTTGTCGTGTTCCCCGCATACGCGGGGATGATCCCAAACTCGCCATCGCCAACGACCTGCTCACCATGTGTTCCCCGCATACGCGGGGATGATCCCTCGGGAGAGGCGAAGAACGTGCTGATGGCGTGTGTTCCCCGCATACGCGGGGATGATCCCAGTTCCATCGCCGTTTCCGGTGCTCGATGCTGGTGTTCCCCGCATACGCGGGGATGATCCCTGCTGCTTCGGCGTCACCACTGGGGTAGTTGAGTGTTCCCCGCATACGCGGGGATGATCCCGCCGGTCCCGATTGCTGCGGAAACGGCATATGGTG
>OKRW01000500.1_pt1 | contig 39536 bp, 29 predicted proteins | sample 1601151 | NCBI WGS metagenome assembly OKRW01 (sample SAMEA3541471, study PRJEB24748) | human gut metagenome | biome: human gut; feature: human-associated habitat; material: faeces | place: China | collected 2012 | reverse complement strand
CTTTTGTATTTCGCGAAATAGTGTTACACTGAAAGAAGAGTAATTGAAAATTGAATAGGGGCGATTATTTTTTACCCGTATACTTCTCTATACAGAAGTATTACTTCTGCGATATGGGACTAATTTTTTACAGTACTTCTGGTTAAAATAGCATTATACTACTACGGAAGTCCAGCTAAGAAATGTCAAGAGGTGATATGAAAAAATTAAATTTATTACAGTAGAGCGAAAAAGGGTAACCTTAACAGACCATTCCCCAATATAGGACTGGTCAGAAACTAAATATTCAGAATGCTGTGTTGATTATGCAGCCTTCCTGATCTTATCGGGATGTTCTGTGGCAAAGCGTCTGCAGTGTTCTTCCGGAGTGATGATCTCAAAAGGTTTGTTATCCCGAAGCATGGCAAAGATGATGTTACAGATCTTATGCATGACAGCGCCCATTGCTACCGTTTTTTTCTTGCCGGAACACTTCCGGGTGTAATAGTCGTAGATCACAGGATTCACAGGTGTGCCGCTCCCTTTATCAACCTTTACGTTATTGAGCGCGGCCATGTGAAGGATCCTTCTGGCAAGGCTGGAGCCACGCTTGGACATATGGACTTTATCGCCATTGAGTTTCCCAGACTGTTTGACAGCGGGGTCAAGCCCAAAGTAGGCATAAAGCTTTTTCGGGGAAGAAAAAAGTTTAAAATCCCCCATCTCTGCAATCAGGACGACTGCGCTTAAGAATCCAACCCCGCGCAGGGACTGCAGAAGGCAGATCTGATCGTAGATCAGGGTATCCTGCAGTTTCTCTACCGTCTCATGGAGTGCTTTCAGGAGCGCGTCCAGATGCTTCTGGTATTCCTGGTAAGTATCGATATAAAGGCGGATACGGACAGCATTGCTGGGAAGCGCTCTGCCGAAAACAGCAGCATCCTGTGCAGCAGCAATGATGGCGTCATACTTACGCAGGGCATAAGCTTCGCCAAAACGTGCGGTACTGCGGATGATATCCACAATGTCCTCTTTGGAAGCGGCAAGCATGTCCTCAGGAAGAGGATAAGAGCTTAACAGCTTTAAGGAAGACTGTGTGGTGACTTTGCTGAAGACTTTAGCATAAGCAGGGAAAGATACTTTCAGTTCCGCAGTGAGCTTCAGAGCGACAGCAGACTGGAGATCCTTGAAATAATAATAATCACGGACCAGGTTTCTCAGATCGACAACGGAATCATCCGGAAGGATGGAAGTCTTAAGAGAAACGTTCAGGCCAACAAGGGCAGCCTTTTTCGAGTCGAATTTATCATTATGCAGTTTCCTTATGTTGATATTTGTGCTATTCTTAGTGATGATAGGATTAATGACTGAGCAGTCAAACCCCTTATCACGAAGGAAGCACAGGAGCGGGATGTGGTAGATCCCGGTAGACTCAAGGAAGCAGCGGCTTTTGAGAAAATACGTCTCTTGTGCTTCTTTTATTTTTGCGACAGCAAGGTCTCTGGACCTTGGATCAGAATGGACGATCTTAAAGGGCTTCCCGATAAAAGAACCGTTAGGGAGGGCAATAGACATCCAGGTAAAATCAGCGCCAACATCAAGGCCGACAGAGAGGTAAGAAGAAACGCCGTCAATAAATGTAAGTAATCTTTTGTAATGCATGATAAACATCCTTTCCGGCAGGCATCCATTTCCATAAGGCGGATACACAACCTAGCGGCTTATACAGGTATAGCCTGAGGCTTCCCAACCAGCCAAACCATAAATCACCACCGAATGGACAGACAGACTTTCTAAGAGGTTTTCCCGGCGGAAGGCCGGGTCCCAAGGAGGCGTCGTCAATCGCCCTGCCTCAATGATTATACCTCATGATCTGATCTGGTGCATCATGGAAGCCTCAGACACGGTAAGGAACAATAACTTCTGATGGAGAGGGGAATCCCTCCTTCAGTTATTCATTTAGACTTTGTAACTATTAACCCGTAGTCATTATTGACTACACCATTATTATACTAGGAGGATGTAACTTCATGTTTGCTAAAAATTCAAAGGCATATTCTGTCTACCTGCTGTTCCGATTTGTCTGTTCCCTGGCGGTTTCTATGTCCACAGTGCTTTCCATCGTGTACCACCTGGAGGTGGTGCAGCTGGATGCTTTCCAGCTTGTCCTGGTAGGGACGGTTCAGGAGACCTCCTGCTTTCTGTTCGAGATGCCCACCGGTGTGGTGGCGGATTTGTATAGCCGTCGGCGCTCGGTGCTGATTGGAATGTTCCTCTACGGCCTGGGCTTTCTGATGGAGGGTGCGCTACCGTGGTTCGCGCCGGTTCTGCTGGCCCAGGTTGTCTGGGGTTGCGGTGATACCTTCATCACCGGCGCTCTGGAGGCGTGGATTGCCTCGGAGGAAGAGGACAAACCCATAGACAAGGTGTTCCTGCGGGGCAGTCAAATGGGGCAAATCGGCGGCGTTCTGGGCGTGGTGCTGGGCACACTGCTGGGAAACATAAACCTGCAAATGCCTCTCATCTTGGGGGGCAGTTTGTGCTTGTTGTTGGGGCTGGTGATGGTTCGCATCATGCCAGAAACCAACTTCTCCCCTGCTATTGAGGAACGGCAGGGCTTGCTTAAAGACTTTGTCTGCCTGTTCAAGCTCAACCTGGGCTTTGTGAAAGGCGCACCTGTGTTGCTGGCGCTCTTAGCAATCACACTATGCGGGGGACTTGCCAGTGAAGGCTTTGACCGGCTCTCCACCGCTCATTTTCTGGATGACACGGTAATACCCGTTATCGGGCCGCTGAACAGCGTCACTTGGTTCGGTGTTATCAGTCTTATCGGCAACGGCTTAGGTATTCTGGCTTCTCAGTTGCTCATCGCCCGCATGGAGAAAAAAGGGACTGTCAGCCGAACCAGTGTGGTCATGTCCACCAGCGCCGGGTATATCCTGTTCCTGGTTCTCTTCGCGGTGGGGCGGAGCTTTTGGTTCATGTTGTTGGTGTTCCTGCTGGCGGGGCTTATGCGCACCATCAAGGAGCCTGTGCTGGCCGCCTGGATGAACGACCAAGTGGATGAGAAAATGCGCGCCACAGTCTTTTCCACCAGCGGACAGCTGGACTCTTTCGGGCAGATCATCGGCGGGCCTATTGTGGGGCTGGTAGCCCAGCAGGTGTCCATACCCTGGGGGCTGGTCTGTACCGCTTTCCTGCTGTTGCCCGCGCTGTTCTTAGTGCCGGTGGCGGGAAAGAAGCGGGATTGATATGGCATAGTTAAGTTTACTGACGAGCGGGAGATTACTTCCGCTCGTCTTCATTTAGTAGCGCAAAATTTGAGGACTCTTTATTTCCTTATTCGGTATAGCGGAGGCGGCTGTCAATTCGACATAATTTTCTTGTGATACTTTACCGTACATGAGCATTTGTTTCGTATTTGAAAGAACAAACTCACCAAATAAAAAAAACGATATTCGGGTGGGTTATTTTGTTATACCCTAAATTACCCTCTGAATTTGTTTTTAAATTTGGAGGGATTTTTTTATGTCCTTTTTTCGGGCAGTTATCTATCTGCTCATACGAAGCAAAATTTATCAATACATAGCATATCAGAGAACGGCAGGAAACCAGTTAAAAAAATTTCTGCCAGTGCAACGGTACTTCTCACCTTGAAAGTAGAAGTACAATCTCCATACAATAGAATTACTATTTCCTATAACCGTAAAGGTCACAGAGCCTTTGCGGTTTTTCTTTTGTCGATTTTTGTTGGAAAGTGCCGTAGGGCTGTTTCTGATATGCGGTGTCGTTCTCCGCCTCTCCATCTGGATTTTTTACATTTCAAAAATTCAGATGGGAGGTATTTATGGTGAAATATGCACCAAGAAAGGTATATATCAGAGAAAGTGGCGGCTATGTGGAATTATCCTACACGGAGTTCTGCCGTTGCAGGGAATCCGACCAGACCTATATGGACAAGCTGTTTATCCCCATTCAAGGCTGTCTGCTTGAAGTCGTGAGGGAGCAATACACAGACTTCTACCGTGACAAGGAACGGTGGCGTTATCTGCAAAAATTAGATACAAAGAATAGACTGCTATCTCTCGACGGATTTACGGACAGCGAGGGGAATCCTCTGGACTTTATCACTGATGAAGCGGTGGACATTGCAGAAACCGTTGTCAATGCGGTCATGGTGGACAGGCTGAAAGCCGCCCTGCCTTTGCTGTCGGATAGTGAACAGGAGCTGATACAGGCAATCTTTTTTGACGGACTTTCCGAGCGTGAAGTCGGGGCGAGGTTGGGCATAACCCAGAGCGTTGTAAACAAACGCAAAGCCAGAATCCTAATAAAACTAAGAAAGATAATAGAAAATTAAAATTTAAGGCGTTCAGCCCCCTTGTTTTTTCCTTTGGGAAGATGAGGGGGCTTTTCTCTGCCCTCTCAATCAATTCTGATTGGAGGAAGTAAGAATGGCATACAACCACGGACGGGAGGACAGGAAATGGCGTATCTGGAAAGAAGCGGAGGAAAAGCTGCTGCGTGAGTGCGGCGTTGATGAAGCGACCATTGAGCAGATACGCATGGCGGACAGGGCAGACTTCAATTCCAACAGGCGGTTTTACCGATGGACGAATGACCAAGGACGTGCGAGGTAGTCAATGCCCAGACGGTACGCAACGCCTGGTACAGCGCGCGCAAAAGCGTTCCGAGGCTTGAAGAGAAGAAGGTTTCCCTCTACAACCTGCGCCACCGTGCCATCAGCCATATGAAGGCGTACACGAATTCGGACAAAACCGTGATGGAATTCGCAGGGCACGAACGGCTGGACACCGACCGGCACTACCAGCATGCGGTGGAGACGGAACGTCGAAGAATCATTTCGGGCATGGAGAACGACGCCAAAGACGCGATCCCCTCCGTTTCCGGGAATGACGTACCCGTGCCGTGGAACGCCGGAGGCACATCCGTCGAGATTGCCCGTCTTCTGGAGAGAACCGACGTGGCGGCACGCATAACGCTTCTCAAGGTCATGGACGCCAACGAACGAGAGGAGGTGATGCGCCGGCTATCGCCCGAGACGAAGGAAGAAACCCTGTCACGGATGCTGATGGAACCCCAATGACCGTACATGGCATGAGCCGATATCGGACGTCGTAACAAGGAACCGACGTGGTAGCTATAAGCCCGGGCAACCGTCCGAACGTAACCGAATCAGACCGGAAGGGTCAGAAAGGAACGAAACAATGGCAAACGTACGCACGATGGACTCGATTCATCGGCCGTTGGCGGTCACCGTCTCTGTAGCGGCACAGCTGCTGGGATTCAAGGACACCAAAAGCATCTACACGCTCATCAGACAGGGCAAAATCAGAGCCCGCAAATCAGGACGTATTTTCCTGATCAGCTACAAATCACTGGAAGATTACGTCGAAGGATGCTGAGAGGCATCGCAGGAAAGGAAAAGCGTCTGTCGCTGAACAACGACAGACGCCAACAAAACCAATGAACAGTGTAACGCAAAAAAACGGAAAAACAAAGCAGACTGACTATGTTCTGACGCCAATGCTCGATGAATTGGTACGGAACGTCGAATTTCTGGGAGAAAACGTGTGGTTTCCATCTGGAGCGATCACTATATTGGGCGGACGCAAACGCTGTGGCAAAAGCACGCTCGCCCTGTACGAGTGCGCGAGATTCTCGGTCATGGGCAAGAAAGTCCTCATCGTGCAGCGAGAGGACGATGCCGGTCTCGTAAAGGCAAAACTGCAATGCATGGGCGCCGATCTGGGCAACATCATGCTGTACAAACGTCGTGCCGGCGGAATCGAATACTGTGGTTTTAATGCCGGAGACCTGCGGGGAATCGTGGAATCGGCTGGAAAGATGCACGCGGATCTCGTGTATATAGACCCATTGCATGGTCTTGCCGCCGGCCGTATGAACGACCAGCAGTCCGCCGACTGTCTGATCGCGCTCGACGCCATGGCGAAAAGAAACAACTGCTGCGTGCTGGGCGTCCTCCACGCGAAAAAGGATCCGGAGGACGTGTCATATGCCATTTCCGGATCCGATCAGTGGGTGGCCAAGGCACGTTCCTACCTCTACTTGGAAACGTACCCGAACGCATACGATGTGGCCGTGTGCCAGCAGGTGGATGCGTCGTACTCCGATACCGTCAACGCCAAAATCCGCTTCGGGATACGTGAATGCGTCGGCGACGACGGAAATACGTTCCCGGTACGGGTCGTGGTCGAAACCGCGCCGATCGACGATACCGCCCAAGACTATCTGGATTAAAAAAACGTCATGAAAGAGGATCGGACGGACCCGGTAGTCAGGGAGGCCATGGCCGAATGGATGCATGCTGCCGTCCATTTGAATGGCAATCATATGCTGACGAGAGAGCTGTTCCATCAGGCGGAGAGCAAGGACCGCAGGTGGACTCCCGCGAAGCTCAGAAAGGCTTTCTCGCTGGCCGGCTTGGGGCAGACCAGGGCGGCTGAACGCGGCAGCCGTTCCATCGTCTACCTTAAGGATCCATCCGAATACTCGGGTGAGGAGGCGGAACGTCTAGATATGGGATCCACCCCGGAAACGCTCGCCAAGGAATGGGTCGTGACCGTGCCACGCTGAATTATCAGATGGAACGTTATGTTCCATCTGATAATTTCTCCGCATCGGGAAATATCAACCTCGACATTATGCCGAGGTTGATATTCTGGTCCGGTTTCGGTCGTTTTGATTGTGAAACCGTCTATGAGGACGGATGCTGTGTGGGAGAGCGGGGGATGCTTAAAACCTGAATATCAGATGCAACATAATGTTGCATCTGATATTTCTCGTTGCCACGCAAAGCGGGAGGGACAGACAACAGAAACAGACGAACAAACGCAACGGATAGCCAAGCAAGGCGAAAAAGCAAGAAGAAGACATACAGAAAAGAGAAGAATCACACAATCAAAAGCAGACCAGAAGAACAAAGCAAGACAACACAGACAGAAAAACAAGCCATACCCACAACCAAAGCAGAAAACCAAAAACTATATACATGAAAAAGAAACCACGGGCGTCAGCCGCGAAGCAGGGTGCAAGACGCGCGTGGCTTATTTCTGATGCTAAAAGTTTTGGTTTTCATGGGTTTCGTTGGATCCATGGCTTCTGTCTGTGGCTCTCGTTGCCTTGGGACTGCTTGGTTCTCATTGGCTTTGATGGCTGATCGTGTCTTGTCTGTCGTTTTTTCTTCTGGTGCGGTCTGTGGTTCCTCTGGTTTTTCTATGTGGTTTGCTGGTTTCGGCGCTGTTGGTCTATGGATTCTCTTTGATGAGGTTTTTAGTGACGTAAAATTCCCATTTTTATCGTGTCAAGAAGTCGGAATCTGAACGTTGAACGTCACTGCCCGTAAGAAAAAACTAGAATCTTGGTGGGTTCCGAAGGGGAGCTCAAAGAGTAGATATATGAAGGGATGCTATGCGTCGTAAGATATCGGCAGCGGTTAGTGCTGCGCTCATGTTTTTGGGATTAGGCTTCGCGGTGCCTGCAGCGTCAGCCGTTGAATCTTCTCGTCCAACAACTCGCATACGGTGTGATTTTTATTATCAAGGTCAGTGCTATGACCACTGGATTCCCACTCCGGATTCATGCAAAGGAGTGGGCGTTTGGGGGACTGCGTGGCAACAGGCTGTTTGCATGGCCTTGAACGGCGTAGGGCAAAGGGGATAATAGCTATGGAATATCTCGTAATCATCGGCGTAATTCTGCTGATTGCAATCGTTTCTTATTCCGCATCGCAGCACCGTTTGGATAGTAAAGCAGCCAAGTTGCAGCACGGGAATGATGAAGAGCGCCAATTGGCTGGTGAGTTACGTGACATTTCCAGACAAATAGATCAAGGGAAATATTTCTATAGGTAATTCTCGGAGAGAAGCATGCATTAATCATGGCATGCTTCTCTCTTACTGGAATCTGTTGGATAGGTAAAGGGCCGATGCCTTCGGGCGTCGGCCCTTTACGCTCCTAACGGCTGTGCCGGTGGCGTGGTTGCCTGATTTCGTGATGGCTGGTGTTGTCTCTTCGTTCACTGCCCAGGCGCCCTGCGCCCTTTTATAAGAATCTTTTAATATTTTTTAGACTCCCGCGAGAGCAGTTGGCAGTAGGCGATTCGCAACTTTAAAGAGGACTTTTTGGGAGTTTAAAAGGACTTTTTGGGAAGACTAAAGAGGACTTCTTGGGAGAGAAAAATACTTTTTTAATTATTGTCCTTTGTATGCTAGGTAGATGTTTCCAGTTAGTGCGGCCTGATGCCGAACCCATTTCTTCACGGCGGAACAGTGTCAAGAAACATGTTATGGGTTGTGGGCTGACAGCCTTATTTCTGCCCGGTGACGATTCCCCAATTGGCTGTTTTTCGGCTCGGAACCCATTTCTGGCGGAGGGCGGACTACTTGATCACGTTGGCATCTCGACGAAATTATCAACTGCGTAATAATTCCGCAGTTGATATCACACTTTTTAAGTATCGCATCGCTTCCATATGCAACGTTTGTTCTGGCAATTAACGTGATTGGAGCCGAATTGGAATATCTGACGGGCCATTGTGACCCATCAGATATTCCGTGCTTAAGCGCCTTCATACGTGCTGCTTGTCGGTCCTCGTCATGGCAGCACGGGCGTATGAAAAGCAAGAAGCTGCCGTCCCAAAAGCCCTACGCTTCGCTCCGGTCTGCTTTTGGGTTGCCTAGAAATGCCCCATGATCCATATCTCGTTGCATCTGATTTGGCCGGATCTGGCGTGGAAGTCGGAGCAACGCATGTGTAACGGACCCCATAACCCTTGGAATTATTAGGTTTGTGGCTTTTGAGCAGAAAATACATACTATAAACAACTCTCTAAAGTGTAAAAGTGTAAGCAAGAACGTTGAAATTCCAACGTTTTGTTACTCTTTTCAAAACCGTGAAGAGTAAAAAGAGTAAATGTGTAAAAGTGTAAATCAGAGGCCCTGATAGGCGCTTAGAGTGACAAATAGAGTGCTACAATCAAACCAGTAATCGCTGAAAGCCTTGCTATTGCTGGGTTTGAGGATAGTTGTTGGGGAATCTCGTATTCTCCGCCAGTAGGGCTTCCGGATGATTCCGGAAGCCTTTTTTCATGCCGAAAACGGCGTCTTTTCAATGGCTTGTTACGTAGAGGTGCGACGAAAAGTTGCGAAACAGTGGGGGAGTTGCGCATATCGCTGATTTCGTTCGCAGTGGCCTGCCGCCTTGCATTACGCTCGGAACGGTGACCGTCACCAGTGGAGAGAGATTACCGGTGGAGATTGCCGGAAAAGAAGGAGGGCGGCGATGGCTGAATCCAACGATGAGCTAGATATTCGGCGTGAACTCGATACCCGCGATTCCCTGACTTCAATGGCTCGCTATCATGCATCATCGCCGAGTGCCATTACCACGCAAGTGCTGCCGCCAAGCTTCATTCCCACTGCGACCGGTCGTGTTCGCCCTGTGACCGGTGCGTTTCCCGCAATTCAGTCGGACGAGCAGGAAAAGCAGTCGCAGCTTGGTCGTTCCGTTCGATCCATACGTTCATTGGCTGCGGGATCGCTTCGTAAATCGCAAGATTCCACTGCAGACGGTAATGACGATGACAACGGCAATAACGGTGTTACGCCCCGCATAGCGTCCAGCGCCCCGCACTACGTCGACTAACGTTATAAGGCTGCGAATCCTACTCAACAACCGCAATAAACGGACTTGCAGGCAATCCAAGATCGTTGTACAGCAGATTGGAAATAGCCGGATTTCCGCTCCACCAATAACGCACTTGAGTTACCGCGTTAAGATTCGAACTCCCATCGGCGGCACTCAGCACAATCTGATCACCCTTAATCGTTGCCGTTGCCGAAACCCACTTTCCGGAATCGTCGGCAATTTCAAAACCTTGCAATGGCGTGGAAGTCGGCGTTGCAACGTTGGAAATACCATTCAAAGGAGTCGCGTCCGGATTCGCATCATAATCGGGCACGGTCGCGCTCGCAGTCTTCGAATAATTGGGCTTTTCCGCCTGCAAACCGGTTGCGGTGCCGTTCTGGAACGACAATACGATCGTGCCATCGGAAGCATGCTTCGCATGCGCGATAAGCGGCCCGTTGGGAATGGTCCTGCCTTCCGACATCGCCAGATATTGCGCTGCCATGCGCGCGCCGAGAATATCTTTGCCAAGCGGATGTATCAACGTTGAAGTGCCCTTGTCCGTATCAAGCGACACCGTCATTGCAACGTTGGAAGCATTGCGTAATCCGGCATTGCTCAACGTGTTCAACTGCGCGAATCGCACGTTTTGCGTGTACTGGTAGCCAGGCCAGCGTGCCAATTGCACATACAGGAACGGCAGATCATCCTGATCGAACACTTCACGATATTGGTTGATCAGCAGCGTCATCTGCGACTCGTACGCCAGCGCGGTCGCCTCGTTCGTGGAATCATTGCATCCCTGATACCACAGCACGCCCGCCACGTGGAACCCTTCCAAAGGCGCAATATGGTTCGCATAAATATCACCGCCTTGCACGTGACGTCGAATCGGCGTGCCACCCCATGCGGTTTGAATAATGCCGATCGGCACGTTCGGATGCGCGGCACGAAGCTGCATGGCAAACTGCTGCGCCAGATAACTGAAATGCTGCGAATTATCGGCGGTCGCCTCAAGCCAGGTGCCAGCCTGCTCATTCACGTCGCGTAACGGAAAATCCGTACCTTTCGAGGAATTGGCGCTCGCAACGAAGTGTACGTTGTTGTCGGAAAGCTGCTTCGGCAGATCGTCGGTCGTTATCAGACCTCCGCCGAAATTGTAGGAGTTGCCTGAACCCTCATAATATTGCGAATAATTCAATTCCATATTCGACTGTCCGGCAGCAATAAATACGTCGCCAACATACACGTTTTTCAGAGTCAACAAAGTGGTTTCGTTGTATAAAATCGTTAATGAATATGGTTTAAGGCTTGCTTTTTGTTTAGGTAAGGTGCAGGTGAAATCGCCATTTTTGGAAATTTTAGCTTGTGCTGATGCTGATTTCTTTCCTTGGGAAATCGTTGTAATCAGTTGCGTTGGGTCAACAACTTTTCCGCGTTGTGAAGTGGTGGCCGTTCCTTTGACTACCAGCGTTTTCCCACGTTGGAAAACCATGTTCTCCAAATAGTAGGAGGGGAGTTTCACGGTGATGCGGGTCGCATAATTGTTGTTGGATTGCGCGGCGTTGTCGTTGCTGGAGACATTATCTGATGCGCTGTTGCTGCTATTGGAATTACTGCCGTTGACGTTTGCTGAACCGTCGCCCCATTTCGGCCCACAACCAACAATGATCGCCACCAGAATTGCCGCGGTCACTACCGCGGCAATAATCACGCGTGCCAGTCGTTTCTTCTTCAAGATGGCTCCCCTTCTGCGTCCGCAATGCAACGCTTGCAGCGTTTGTTTAACGGAGCAATCACATTAAAGCCTAGTCAATCTTGCTGCGATGCGCACAAATATGGTCATCCGTCAGGCTCTGCCCATTTCTGTCATCTCTTCATGATGGCGTCCCATGGGCCGGACTTTTATCGGTCGAGAGCGGTGGACGTCCCATAATCACGCCACCCACTGTTCGTTCGTCTTCAGGAAATTCGCCTTGTTCGTAGGATTTGCGCCAACGATCGATCATCTCATCGGTGATCTCTCGACCATTTGCCGATGTCCAGCTCATGAGAGCCTCCTTTCCGTTCGTTTGGTCTTTCCCTAGTCTTGCACTTTTCTTTTGACTTGTTACTGCATTTTATAGCCGTGAAGTCTTGAAAATGGCGGAATTTCAGCGTTTCTTCTTTTGCCTGCCATGTGACTCTCTTTTGCTTTTCTTTTGATTCTAAAATCAAAAGAAACGTTGGGTATGCGGAAAAGGGGTATGGAAGAGTTGGGAGAAACGTAAAGACGGTGAGGCTAATGACCGGCTTGGTTGACAGGCCTGGTTGGCTTGATTGACCGGCTTGATCGGCTGGTTGATTGGCCGGCTTGATCGGCTGGTTGGTTGGCAGCGTTGCGATTGGTTGATTTACTGGAGGAATTGATCGTCCAGCGTTGCGTCGGTCGCGTCGGCTGCGCCGGATTAGTCGACGGTGCCGTCCGTGGCGCCCGCGTCGCCGGCAACTCCAGCATCGCCCTCCGTGTCTGTGGCTTCGTCCGTTCCGTCGTCGCCGGCCGTTCCGTCAGCGCTATTGTCGGTTCCGTCACCGCCATCGGTGGCCGCGGATTCGTCGCTCTTCTGCAAAGCCTGCTTGAACTGCTTGGCCTGCTTGTCGTACTCGGCTTTTGCGGCGTTGGCTTTGCTGATGGTAGCGGAAGTGTCGGCGGCGCAGCTCAGCGTTTTCGGCGCGGTAACTTCCGTCTGGTGCAGTTCGGCAAGCTTGTCGAGATCGTAGGACCCGTCGAAGCTGGTGAACGCTTCGGAGATCTTCGCCTTCAGCTGGAACGCCTTGGAATAGGAGGTGTTCATGGCCGTGACGGCTTCCTTGCAGTCGTTGAGTGCGGCCAGGTCGCGCATTTGCTGCGATGCGCGCACGCCTGTGAATCCGAAGACCGCGCCCAGAACAACGACTACGACGACTACGGCGATGATGATCTGGCGGTAGATGTGCTTTACGCGCTGGTCCGTCCAAGCGTCGCCGTCGCTGATGCCTTGCGCTATGGCCGCGTCGAATAGGTCTTGCGGCTGGCGGGATTCGCTGGATTCGTGTGATTGCCGGTTGCTGGTTTCAGCCGTGTTGCTGCTGCTGATTGTGCGCTCTCCGGTTGCGTTGGTACTGGTTGCGTTGGTTTCGACTTCGGTTGCTTCGACTTCGTCGGAAGCGTTGCCGACAAGCGTATTCCCGGTATTGCCATCGGCATCGCTGGCAAATGCGCTGCTGACGGTCGAGCTGTTGACTGCGATACCGCTGGCAGCGGCGTCAGTGCTGTCGGCAGAAGTGTTGGTCGTTGCGCTTCCGGCAAGTGTTCTCGGTGTGTGTGGCGAGGTACCTTCCTCGCTTGGCTTCTTGCCGTGCCGTGCCATAACCCCTCCAGAATCTGCCTACTATTCTGTACTCCCCGGTGACAGCTCCCGATTCAGGGCAATTGAATCACGTTCCGAGAGTCCACCTGAAATGCCAATATACAGCGTACGATACCCGTCCTTCCCTGATTTCCCACACTCGTGTTGTAGTCGTTAATGCATTCAGGTACTCTCTGGAGTTTTATTCGTCTGTGGTAACTTCTTAAAAATTTTTAGAAGTGTTGGTGGAAACTTATTAAAATTTTTGAGAAGTGTTATGCTGGGATTGTTGGGTGTTTCGCAACGGACGGCGAGAGGAAGAACTTATGGTGCCGGATAATCCACGTGAATCGTATGCCATGCTGGTTCGTGAGTCCATGCAGTTTGACATTCCTACGCCGTCACGCCGCAGCGAAATCATACGCGAGCTGCCGCAGCCAGCAGTGTTCAATGCTGTGCACATCATCACTGGCATCCGACGTTGCGGCAAAACGTTCTATCTTTTCCAGAAAATTCATGATTTGTTACAAAACGGCGTCTCGCGTAATGATATTTTCTATTTCAACTTCGCTGACGATCGTCTGCAACCAATGCAAGACACCGTGCTCAACGATATTGTTACGGAATACTGGCGGCAATATCCCGACTCTCGTGACCATGGCTGCTACCTCTTCCTTGACGAAGTGCAAGAATGCGTCAATTGGCAGGGATTCTGCCAGCGCATAGCCGAACATGAAGCTGTGACGCTAGTCATTACTGGATCGTCTTCGAAACTGTCCAGCGAAGAAATCGCAACGAATTTCCGAGGAAGATCGCATCCGCATGCCATGGCGCCACTGTCTTTCCGTGAATTCTGCGACTTTCGGGGAATCGAAACGCCTACAGCGGGCAGCACTCTTGCCGATGCCGTGTTTTCGCCGCGAGAGGTCACCCGGTTTGAAGCTGCCTACAACGATTACCTAACTATTGGCGGCTTCCCTGCAGTGCAACGTATGGTTGAAGCTGATCGTATTGAAACGCTCCAAGGTTACGTGCGGGACGTGGTTGCGCGTGACGTTGCCGAGCGTCTTGGTCGTGAAAACATTACTCTCGCCACGCAGATAGCGCTTTTTTTGCTGCGCAATACGGCCTGCGAGCTGTCTACCAATGGTCTTGTGGAAACGTTGCGAGCGGTCGGCTGGAAAATCTATTGGGATAAGGCGAATACGTTACTCGAGCTGTTCAAGCAGGCATTTCTGGTGTATCAGCTTGAGGAGTATTCCACCATGCTCAAGCCGGGTAGTACTGCGGTGCCGAAAATGTATGCCGTCGATCAGGGTATGGTTTACGCGGTGTCATGCGCCAACCAGCAAGATATTGGAAAACGACTGGAAACTGCGATTTTCTGCGAACTGCAGAGACGAACTTCCGGTAGGCGTACGGAAACAATCACTTCGTACACTATGCCGACGTCCAAACAGGAGAAAGTTGACTTTCTTATCGGCGATGCTCTTGCTACGGAACCGTATGGGCTTATTCAAGTGTGTGCCAATATGGGAAATGAGAAAACCAGGGCGCGAGAAATCGGCTCTCTGCAAGCGGTTATGCAACGTACCAACGTTGATTACGGCCTGATTCTCACTCTTAACGAGGGAGAAACCATTGAACTTCCCGATTCCACTGGCACGATCCACGTACTCCCCTCCTGGAAATGGTCCCTCTACGAAGCGTGATGGGAAGGTCAGCGAGAATGCTGGAAAGGAGATATGGAAATGGATGATGTCATGTCGGATGTATCTAATGAGCTGACCGATTCTTTCAGTGCGTAATACGTGAGATGTGGGGATTGGGATGATTTTGGAGCTGGGGAGGGGCGGGGTTGCGGGGTGCGGTTAGAGTTGGCGATTAGGGCGTTCACGCCGAATATTTGGGGCTGATGACTTTATTCAAGAGAGGCTGACGAATGGTTTCGCCACATCATGTTTTGAAGATTGTGACTGCGCTGTCTGCGGTTGCGTTGACGGCTTCCGTTGCGGTTACGCCGGCTTACGCATTACAGGATATTGCGATTGAGGATTCTGTTGCGCAAAGCGGTTCCGTTACTGCAGATCATGGCGTTGTTATGCAGTCTGACGATCAGTCGGATGATCAGACGGGCGACCAGCAATCGCAAGACGGCATGCCTGACAATCCGAATGCGAAACTTCCAGACAATGTCAGTGACGAGATTTCCGACGATGCCACCGTGGTTTCGGAAGACCTGGCCGTCACCTCCGAAGGTGAGGTCAAGAACATCGAAACCGGCGAAATTGTAGCCGATCCGACACTGGTCGGTACGCAGGATCAGCAGCCGGATCCGCTCGCCAAAACTAATGGCGAATCCTTCATTCCGGTAAGTGCGGAAGATGTAAAAAATGCTGTAGCCGACGCGAATGATGCCAATAGTGCAGAAGTGCAATCCGCGCAATCCAGCGTAATCGTGGAACAATCGTCGATGAAATCGAGTGCGCAATCCACGCAATCCAACGCGAAAGTGCAAACAACCAAATTCGAAAGCAATGAATACGGCGCGCACTGGGGCACCTACAACAATACGAAAGCTTTCTTTGACTACCAGAACAACCTGTTCGTACAGCAAGCCAAAGGCGTGATCGACGTTTCCGGATGGCAAGGCGACATCGACTGGGCCAAAGCGAAAGCCGACGGCGTGGAAGGCGTGGTCATCCGCCTCGGCTACGGTTGGGGCAACAATGCTGACAAGAAAGCGCAACGTAACATTTCCGAATGCAAGCGACTCGGCATCCCATTCGGCATCTACTGGTATTCCTACGCGGACACTCCGTCGATTGCCAAAGAAGAAGGTACCGACGTGGTCGCCAAACTCAAGCAATTCGGTGTGAATCCGAGCGACTTGGCGTACCCCGTGTACTACGACCTGGAAAAGTGGACCTGGGAGGGGCATCAGCCGCCCACCGACCCGAACGTGTACAACAATATCGTCAACAATTGGTACAGCGCACTGCAGTCTGCCGGATACAAGAACCTGGGCGTCTACTCGTACACCAGCTACCTGCAAGGCCCGCTGAAACATGCCGACATTTACGCCAAAACCGCGTGGGTGGCGCAGTACGGCGCTCGCATGGGATTCGACTCGTTCCCGACCAATAGTCGCGGATGGCAGTACACCAGCTCCGGCAAAGTGGACGGCATCAGCGGCAATGTGGACATGAATGCGTTTGGGAATAAGGAGTATGTGAATGGCGGGAGCAGCAATGATTTACAAGCGGCCATTGATGTACGCAAAATGACTGCAGTTACCATTCCGAATGGCAATTACTACGTTAATGTTCGTTCCAAAGTCGCGTCCAGTGTTGATATTCCTAGTGGAAGTGCTGCAGATTCCACCGCCATTCAGTTGTATTCCGGTAACAGTTCCAAGGCTCAGCAGTTCACTTTTACTAGGCAGTCTGATGGAAGCTATGAGATCGTCAATGTGAATTCTGGTAAGGCTTTGGACGTGCGTAATGGTGTTGCTGAGAATAACGCTATAGTGCAACAGTATTCTCGAAATAATTCTCAAGCTCAGCGATGGTTTATTCGTGATTCCGGAGCGGGATATTATTTGCAGTCCACTCTCGGTAATTGGGTTCTGGATTTGAGTGGCGGAAATACTGCGGATGGTGCTGCGATTCGGCTGTATACGCCGAATGGCACTGCTTCACAGCTGTTTGTTGTTTCGTCAAGCGATGTCAATATAGCTACTGGAGTGTCGATGATTATCACTTCGGTTGCGAATAAAAAACTTGTCATGGATGTGACGAGTGCATCAACGGCGAACGGGGCACGAGTTCAGCTTTATTCAAGTAATAATACGAACGCCCAGAAATATCGATTTGAATCAATTGGCAATGGAACTTTTGAGATTGTCAATATTAATTCAGGCAAGATGCTGGATGTGGCTGGCGGATCCACTGCTAATGGGGCGGCATTGCAGCAATATACGAGTAATAACACTGTTGCTCAGCAGTGGACGGTGCGGAATTACGGCAGTGGCAAGATTGCGTTGGTGTCGGTGAATGCCAACAAAGCTGTCGATATTCCAGGTGGCAATGCCGTGCAGCAGGCTCAGCTGCAGCTTTATTCACCGAATGGCACTGTTGCTCAGCAGTGGTTGGTTGCAAAGGCACCGTTAACGTTGCGCGAACGTTTGAACGAGACTGCAGCCAAGCATAGGCAGGATCTGCCGGATGGAACCTACACTTTTGGATCGAAGCTTAATCCGTCTATGAAGATGGATGTGAGCGGCGCTTCTCGTTCAAATTATGGAAACGTGCAGATTTGGGTGGGTAATGGTACCAATGCTCAGAAGTGGAAAGTGACGCATGATTCCAACGGGTATGTGACGTTAACTAGTGTGAACTCCGGCAAAGTTTTGGATGTGAATGGCGGCGTATCCACTAACGGGACCAATGTGCAACAGTACGATTCCAATGGAACATACGCTCAAAAGTGGATAGCTGTCAAAAACTTTGATGGCTCATACACTTTCCAGTCGGCGCTCGCAGAAAATGTGGTTTTGGATGTGAATTGTGGTTCCAGCGCGAACGGCACTAACGTGCAGTTGTATACTTCCAACGGAACAAAGGCCCAAAAGTGGGTGAAGTAGCAGAATAAAACGAAGGCTTGGTTCCGCATATTCTGCTGGAATCAAGCCTTCTTAATGACATTGAGAGATCACTTTCCCCGACGCTTCATCAATGCAAAACGATTGGCCTCAACGATGAAGGCTTTGCGATCGTTTTTGGCTATGACGTCGAGGATAATTCCTGTGACAATCAAGAGCAAGCCTGCAATAACAAGCATTACCGCGCCGATGAGTGTGGGGAAGCGTGCGACCATGCCGGTGTGCATGAAGTCGATGCCTACGCTGCCGCAAAGAATCAGACCAATAACGCCAATGACCAGACCAAGCCCACCAAAGAAAGGTAGTGGCTTGTACTCACGGATCATGCGGAAGATGGTGCTCATCACTTTGATGCCGTCTCCGACGGTATCAAGTTTGCTGACGGAACCTTCAGGGCGATCACGGTACTGAATCGGCATCTCATAAAGACGGAGATTGTTGTTCAGCGAATGAATAGTCATTTCGGTTTCGACCTCAAAACCACGGGACAGCACTGGGTAGGTCTTTACAAAAGTGAAGGAGAACGCTCGGTAGCCAGTCATGATATCGGTTACGTGAGCTCCGAACAGTCCATTGATGGATCCACGTACGAGCCTATTGCCGAAGTTGTGGAATGGGCGCTTGTTCTCCTGGAAGTACGTGGAGCTCAAGCGGTCTCCAATCACCATGTCATAGCCTTCAAGAATCTTGTCGACCATGGCTGGTGCCGCGTCAGCCGGGTACGTATCGTCGCCATCAGACATGATGTACACGTCAGCGTCGATATCTTCGAACATGGCTCGGATGACATTGCCCTTGCCCTGACGTGGCTCCTTACGTACGATAGCGCCTTCTGACGCGGCGATTTCTGCAGTGCGGTCAGTGGAGTTGTTATCGTATACGTAGATGTCTGCTTGCGGCAAAGACGTTTTGAAATCACGAATGACCTTGCCGATGGTGACTTCCTCGTTATAGCAAGGAAGAAGTACTGCAACGGAGGGGCTTGGATTCTTTTCGAGCATGTAAGACACTATAGCCTTTGCTGTGGTCGGAGAAAGGTAGGACTCTGCTTAAATGGCGGTTTAAACACTGATTGTCTTTTTGGAGATGAAGTCCAGTATGGGGATTCTTTATTCAGAGAGTCATATGTGTAGCCTAAATTTGTTTTTGCAATAGTGGATTGATCGGTACTAAGAAATGATTCTATATGGGAAAACGTATAGTTGGGTATGATGTTGCGAAGAGCATCGCGATGTTTTTTGTGGTTTTGTTACATTTCGCTTTTTATACCAGATACTATTCTGGCGGACTTGCGGGCACTGCAGTAACCACACTGTGCGTAATCTGTGTGCCACTTTTCTTCGCTGTCAATGGCGCACTTTTGTTGCCGAGGACTTTTGATGTTAAAAAACATTATAAGAAAACATGCACCGTTGTTGCGATTGTGAGCATATGGAAACTGCTTATTGCAGCTTTCTTTGTTTATGTGGATGGCTCTCATACTGTTGGAGTAAAGAATTTAGTTGTTTTTCTGTTTGGTGGAGGGTTTGGGGAATACCCAGTTGGATATTTTTGGTTTATGAACGCTTTGATTGCGGTCTATCTGATATATCCACTGATTAAAATAGCTTTCGATTCGAATGATAAATCTGCTATGGGTTGCCTATTGGCGGTTATTTTTGTTTTTTCTGTCGGGAAAGATGCCGTACGAGTTATATTGCAGATGTTAGGTTCAGCCAGTCATCATGATTTTGCGTCAGTCCTTGATAGTGTGGGTCAATTTTATATTTTCGGCGATTATGGATATGTGCTCATGTATTTCATAATTGGTGGTCTCATAGGCGCATCTGTAAGTCGTGCTGGGGGACATTGTCTTGATAGGTTTAGGCTGCAGCCAGCGGTTGCATTGTTAGCTGTTCTTCTGTGTTATATTGTGACTTTTGCTATTCAGAGATATCAGCATGCTGTACAAGGAACGAATTTAACGGTGGATTATGGTTATTGGCTTTTCCCAACGTTTCTCGCCACTATCTTAGTGCTGCAATTGCTTGTCAATGTGAAAATGGAGGGTGGTGTAGCAGCTGTATCGAAAGTTGTAGGTGCGAATACTTTTGGTATTTATATGCTTCATATGATTGTACTAGTTCTGATGAGTCGACTGCAAGCTTTGCCTGTTTTCTCGTGTTTGGGCAACATGAATTCCATCCTTGTGACGCTGATGAATATTGTCATGGCGCTGTTTGCTTTTCTCGGGTGTCTTATTGTTTCCGTGTTATTGAGGCGGATACCTGTCGTTGGGCGTCTCTTTTCTCTATGAAAAAATGAATGGGAGTCTCATGATTAAAAACAATCGTATAGGTCTTCGAATCGTTATTCCTGTGATACTGGGCATCATGTTTGCCTTCGGGGATGATGCGTCCAACTCCGAAGGGAAGATTCTGACTTTAAGAACAGCCTTCTTTTACAAAGCTTTACTTTTCTGCCTGCTTTTTGTATTTCTTTTTATTGCTGTTGACTCAGCAGTGGAAAAGATGAAATGGAACGCTCTTGAGGAGAATTGCAAAGCGAGGTTTTTGAGGTATGAGTGGACAATCAAAAGTGTTCTGAAGAATGCGGTAATTATTTTTATCTGCTGGTTTCCTTATATCTTTTTTCTTTTCCCTGGAGTGTATTGGTCTGATACTTCTAAGCAATTGTTGATTCATTATGGTGTAGAAGAGTTTACTGATCATCATCCGTTTGCCTTGACATACCTTTTTGGGGCTTTTGCAGATTTTGGAGAACAAACTTTCGGAAATCCAATATTGGGACTGTACTGCCTGGTCGTATTACAACTGATTGCTGCGATTATGCTTTTCTCTGTGACTGTGCTGTATACGCATAAGATGGGGCTTAGCAGAAGAGCATGTCATGTAGAACTTGCTTTTTTTGCGCTGTTCCCTGTGTTCCCTGTAATGTTTTGCTCTCTTGCGAAAGACATGATTTCGGTCCTGTTTCTTATGGCTTTTTGTCTTCTTTTTGTCGAAGTAATTAGGACAAAAGGCGCTATTGCGACTAATCCTTGGGTCATTAGTGGGCTGTTTCTTTGTGGATTGCTTACATGCTTAACGAAGAAGGCGGGGGTGTATGTTGTCGTTCCTTCGCTTGTTCTTGCTTTCTTGATGGTTCTTTCAAAAAAAGCGAAGGCAATCTTGATTTCAGTAGGAATGGCGGTAGCTGTTATCATGCTAATCTTAATTCCTAAATGTATCATGCCTGCACTTGGTGTTGAGCCTGGCGGAAAGCAAGAAAGCATTCCTTTTGCTATTCAGCAGGTCGCACACGATATCAAATACAACGGTGATGATATGACCGAAGATGAGAAGGGGTTGGTGTCTGATTTCCTGACCATCGATTATTCGAAAATAGCTGATAGCTATGATCCTCAAATTGTTGATCCAGTGAAGGGAACAAAGCTTAAGGATGAAAGCCTTTTTGGTGACTTTATCAAGCTGTGGATCAAAAAAACTGTGGAACACCCGCTTGGGCATTTCGAATCATGGATTGGCCTTGTTAAGGGTTGGTTTGGATTCCAAAACAATGATGGCTCTCCTAACTATATGGTAGTTTGCACAGAATCTGCTTGGTATTACGATCCGATAATGAAGTATGTTCCGCAATGGCCTGTTAAAGCTTCAAAGAGCGATACGGCACGCTCCATATACAACATGGAACAGAGTGTGCCTGTTGTCAACGTACTTTTTTCCAGATCTTTGTGGGCTTCTATTCTTCCATGCTTGATGCTTTTCTTTGCGCTGAGGCCAGGGAAGGGCAAGCTAGGTCGTGTGGCGTCCATGATGCCGGTAGATATGTCCTTTGTGTATTTGTTGTTGGTGCCGGTATCTGGCATGGGAGGTGAACCTACCAGATACGTTCTGCAGATGATTTGTGTTGCGCCACTTTTCTTGACTTTAATGGCTAAGAGCCGAAGTCAGGAGAACGCAGAAGAATAGTGGGCGTTGCTGGTGGCGTAGAGAAATCTACGCCACCAGCATTGTACTTATAATAATCTGATTTATTTGCGCTGGACGATATTGGAGAACGCTGGAGGACACAAGGATGACTGTGGTTCAAAAGGGCATGAAGCGGCGTGTGCCACTTGTTGTTTTGGCGATGATCTGTGGTTTTCTAGCGTCACTGGTTGACTCCATTCGTCAGCATGATCAGTTGGTTCTGGCTCCGCGCATGCTTTGGTATACGCGCGTAATCGCAATCCTCTTCTTCCTTTTCGTGTTGCTTTTAGAGCGCGTGCTGTCTTGGTTGAATCGGGAGCCTGAAACGTATCGAAACGTTTCGCGTAAGTTGTGGGAGATCTTCTCTTTTAAGACGTCGAAGAAACAGTTTGCTTTAATTGCGGTTGTGTTGGTGCTGTGCTGGCTTCCGTATCTGATTGTTACTTATCCGGGTGTCATCTGGTATGACACTGAGCAGCAACTGCTCCAATGGAATGGCCAGCCGAATACCAATGGTTATGATTGCGCCGCTCATGCTTGGAATGCTCGGGGCTGGTGAGCAAGCAAACAGCGCACAGGCAGCTGAGGATGAGCGGTAAAGCGAGAATAAATTTAAAGCCGGTGAAAGGCAGTATTAATGCTTTTCACCGGCTTTATATTTGGTGTTAATTAGCGTCGACCTCGTGCTGTGCGTCCGATTGACTTGAGGAGTTCCCTCCGGCGCGACCCTATCGGCATGATTGGGTCGATGATTTTACGAATTGGGTTATCTTCACCCACCGCGCGAGGTGGCTTGGCTGGCGTGACAATGACAGGAGCTTTCGGTGCCGTAGCCTTTACCACACGCTTCAACAAGCGCTCATAGAATGGTGTTTCACGCGCATAACGCCAGTAAATGGAAGCGAAATCGCAATCTGGATCAGTCCACGGCTTCTGGAAACCGGCATAGTGGATGATCTGCGGGTTGTTACGTGACCTCATGTAGGCGTCATAAATGTCGTTTGGTGCCTGCACAAACAGATTGCCGACACGTCCGCCGCAATCGTGAACCACATTCCATTCCCATGGTAGATACAACACTTCGCCTTCGCAATGTGCATTAAGTACATCCTGATCGTTATAGATGAACGCAGGATTGGACGCATACGTAAGCCACTGCCTGATGGTGTAGCGCTCGCGCATGGCCTTGGTGTTGAGCACGAGAACGCCAGCTTGGAAGTAATCGTAAGGATTCTTCATCTTCAGTACATTCTTGGCGTATCCCATGCGTTTGCCATGCTTGACGTTGAGGTTGGCAAGGAAATCAATATCTCTAATCGCGCCGAGCAGCTTGCCTTGTAACTCGGTGTTGTACAGCTTGGCGATGTCACCATTGATGACGATGTCCGAATCCAGATACAGTACCTTGTCGTAGAACGGCAATAGCTTCTGAATTAGGAATCGATAGTAGGTTTCGATGCTGATATGAGCATTATTCGTGGAAAGATCGTATCCAGACAACTCACGTTCTACATTGGTGAATCGCAGTGACATATTCGGGAACTGCTTGAAGAAATCGCGCAGACGTTCCTGCTTGTCCCAAGCGACATTCCGCTGCAACACCACAACATCATAGAAATATGACGGATCAGCATTTTTCATAGCCGAATAGACCGTGGTGGTGAGTTGTGGAACATAATTATCATCCGCGGCAAACACGACTGGAACGATCGGCTTGTCGAACACATCAAGAGGCTTCAGCTCTTCGGCAGGTTCCGGATTGGTGAAATGTACGCACTGCAGTTCCTTGAACTTCCAATTGGAGCCGATGCGCTTATGGTGCATCAAATAGATGTTCAACAGACGTTCGGAAAGGTGCCCCGGAGTGCGCAGCGCCTCCTTGCTATACGTGCTGTAATCGGTGTTCCTGTCGAATTCCTCAAGAATCGAGAACATCCAAGAGCAATAGTCGAAGAAGATCTCCTTCTTCATAATAAACATATTGCAGAAGCACGCCTTGTTACCCTTGAAGAAGGCGTCGGCATCCTCCTTGTAGTCCGGATACATCTTGCACAGAATTCGATAGCAGCGAAGCAGATCATCATCGTGTAGCAGGGGAGCGGCCTCCCACAGTGCGCGCGGAGTGCCATGCTCGTCAATGATCTCCGTGAGATCACTGAATGGAGTGGTGATGACGTCGTATTGGCGAACTACTCGCTCAATGTTTGTATCGTCAAGTCCATACTCTTTTGCGGCTTTGGCATCGATGTAATCATCCATGATCTCGCCATATGGGTTCTCTTTGTGGGGAGTGTCGGAGAAATCAAAATATCGGCGATAATGGCAGAATCCGTAGTAGTCGGCATCAACGTTCTTCCAAGCCCAGTATTGCGTGGTCAGTTCGCAATAGCGTGGATTGCGATCGGAGATGTTCTCTCCGTCGGCATCGCTCCAATAATAGGGGAAACGGGTGGGGTTTTTTGCCGATCCAACATGAACGGGCTGGAAAATGTCACTGGAAAAGGTCGAAACCAGCTTATGCGCGGAAACGAAGATTTTAACGGTCTGCTTCTTTTGACGCTTATGCAAATCTTGGGTTTCCTTGAATTCCTGGATATGACGCGATGCGGCATCTTTCATCTGAGTATAGGAAACCGGTAGCACATGAACATCCTGGGTTAATTCTTCTGCCAGAGCGGCCCAATCCAGAAAAGCCGACGTTGATGGATTGAGATATTCGATTGAAGCGTATGCGCCATCTCGCGCAAATCTCATTAACGCAGTTGCGGTTTCCACCTCTCCGATAATCGGGGCGACGGATTTTGCCGCTTCGATTTTGTCATTATCAGATACTCGGTCTTTCCATTCATTCATCAATGTGAAGGTAAGTCGTTCCTTCAGTCGAGTAGCTGATTCCTTCACCAATACCGACTCTGTGGAGTCAGCAAAATGCTTGGCTTCTTCCCAGCAAGACTTGATCTGGCTCGCCGACATGAGGAATTTATCAGGGGAGAGCATGTTGTCCGTGGTCACGCCTCGGCCGATGTTGTACACATATCCTCGAATGTCGGTATTGGTCACTTCCAAGTTGGACATGCTGGCAAGCACAAGAAACTCATAGCTGTCTTCCGCTCGTTCAAGACGTGAACCCGTCATTGCATCGAAAGCCTTACGACATATGCTGCCTCGGAAGGCCTTATGGGTCACATGCCAGTCTCTTCCATATTCATTTGTTGAAATGAAAACTTCGGAAAGCAATTGTTTCTGATTGGAAGCAGACGAATTTGCATTTGCCCAAGTCTCAAAATCACGAGCGGCATGGCTGCTCATGCCATTCTGTTCTTTGCAAAGCAGACCGAAGCGCAAAATATCAGGCGTATATTTTTGGATTTCCGACTGAATTTTATCGAGTGTCCCCTCCGCGAAAGCATCATCGGAATCCAGGAAGAGGATGTATTCTCCTGTGCTCAGAGCGGTTCCACTTTTCCTGGCGAGATGGAGTCCCTCGTTGTTCTCTTTATCGAGAAGACGGATTCTACTATCCTGTGAAGCGAAGCGAGAGGCCACGTCGTGAGAATTGTCTGTACTTGCATCATTGACCACAATGGCTTCCCATTGAGTGTAATCTTGGGCGAGCAGGCTGCTCAGACACTCTGGCAGGTATTCCGCGCAGTTATAGCAAGGAATGATGATACTGAAAAAAGGATTATGACCGGACATCTGTTATTTCTTCCTTCGGATAGTGGGGAAAAGAGATTTGATTTGCGATAGGAGACGGATGATTTTCGTAGAATGCGGCGTCTCCTTCGGTACGGGAAGACGTGTCTGCAAATCTGCAAAGTGTCTGAGCGCTTGTTCCCGGTACTCGTTGTACTGCGGAGATGAATCGTTGCCGGCGATTGTTTCTGCGGTCTCCTTCCACTGCACGTATCGGGATTTTTTATCAAAGGCGTCTCCCGCATCCCAATGGGAATAAGCGTCATCTCGTGTGAGACGCATCAATTCCGTTGCGATCTCCATGTGAGTGAAGTCTGCCTGCATCGCGGGAAGAACAGACAATTTATCTTCGTCGGATAGCCGTACATACCAGTCGCCAAACAGCATTTCCAACAATCTTCGGCGGAGTTCCGCGGCACAAGGAAGAAGATCGAAATCGGTGAAGCCGTTTGCGTATTCAGAAGCCGTGCTTATCAGAGTTCCATAATTCGAAGAGAGCGAAATGAATTTCTGTTTGGACATTGGTTTGAAAGTGGTGATACCTCGGCCTAGGTAATAGCGATATCCGATTAGCTCATTATGGAAGGTTTCCGTATTCGCGAGGCTGGCAATGACGAGCCATTCGTAGCTATCCTGTCCTCTGCCGAGACGAGAGCTGGACATACGGCTGAAAGCTTCTTTGAGAAGTTCGGTCCGATACAGACGTTGCAGGATACGCCAGTCTTGACGGTGATCTTCGGAATCGGTGAAAGAAGAGAAGGCGATTTCCGGACCATGCAGTGTGGGTAAATCTCGATTGCTGAGCCGAAGAATATCGGAGCATGCTGATTCAGGCATATCCTCTCCGAAAAGTTCGGTACCGAAATGGAGAACATCGAATGATTGTTGCGAAGCGAACGTCCTTAAAGAGGGCAATGCGTTATTTGCGAGCTCATCATCCGCATCCAGGAAAAGGGCGTATTTTCCCCGCGCACATTCCACGCCGCTTTTTCTCGCGAGATGGGTTCCCTCATTTTGGCTTTTGTTGATGATTATGATTCGGTCGTCTTCTTCGGACAGCTGACTGGCAATATGAAATGCGTCATCTGGACTCGCGTCGATGACGATAATTGCTTCCCAACCTTCAAAAGATTGTTTTTGCAAAGACTGAATGCACTTTCGAAGATAATCACTATTATTGTAGGAAGGGATGATAATTGAGAAAAAAGGACTCGAAGAATTTTCTGCCGATTGTTTATTCGTCATTTTCTTCTCCATGCTGTGCTGGTATGGGAGTGGAAGGCAACGATTACACTCCACTCCCCATAGATTAAGAATGCAATGGATAATTTCAGCCGACTACGCCTTCGCATTTGATCGAAAGAACATCGTTGTTGAGCAGTGCGTAATCCCCGTTCCTGGAATCGCGAATCGCGAAGATGCAGGCGTCATCTCCATTCGCGAAGGCGATGGCTTTAGGCTTCTTCGGATTGTCGGGATCATCGACACGCAATGACGCCACAATCTGGAAATCACCATTGTTGAAGATGTTGACAGGCAGCGCGAATCGTACCTTGTGGTGGCCTGGATTATGGAACTTATACAGATTGGGACCAGGGTCGAAGGTCATACCTCCTCGTTTCTTATCAATCAAGGTCATGGTGAAATAGAAATCGACATCCTGATCAAAGAAGTATTCGATGTCGAATTCGAAAACATCATCTTTGCTGCAAACCGGCTTGGAGGCCGCAAGAACCTTAAGCCATGCCTCATTATCTTGCTTTTCGGCCTTATCGGTATCCGGGGAATCAGTCTGCTTGAGATTTTCAAGCGTGTAACGGTCCGCGACATCGTTCTTGTCGCCGCTGGCGATGATCTCGCCGTCCTTGATGAGGATGGCCTTATTACAGTACTTCTTCACAGCATCCATGGAATGAGTGACAAGAATGACCGTTTTAGTTGGGTCTTTCTTGATTTCAGCAAAGAAGTTGTCGCATTTACGCTGGAACGCCTCATCTCCAACAGCGAGCACTTCGTCAAGCACCAAAATGTCGCCTTGGGCTTTAATCGCTACAGAGAAAGCAAGACGAACCTGCATACCGGAGGAATAGTTCTTGAGCTTCTGGTCCATGAAGTCCTCAAGCTCAGCGAACTCCACGATGTCATCATACATCGCGTCAATCTGCGTACGAGTGAATCCAAGCAGAGCGCCGTTCAAGTACACATTCTCACGGCCGGTCAGTTCCGGGTTGAAGCCGACGCCAAGTTCGATGAATGGCACCAGTTTGCCCTTGACAGTGACCGAGCCTTGCTCCGGGGTATAGATCTGGGAGATGATCTTCAGTAATGTGGACTTGCCGGAACCGTTACGGCCAACAATACCGAAAAAGTCGCCTTGGCGTACTTCGAAATTGATGTCGCGGAGCACATGCTGCTCGGTGTAGCCTTTGATGCCCTTCGTCCAGTTTAAGAACGCCATCTTCAGGCCGGTCGCCTGCTCAGTGGGCAGACGGAACATTTTGGCCACATGGTCGACCTTGAGCACTACCGGGCGCTCGTCCTTGGCTTCTTCCTGTGTCTTTTCAGTCAATGCAATCTCAGCCATGATCAGAGCACCTCCGCGAACTTGGAGCTGTATTTACGGAACACATGAATGCCCAGCCACAGAATAAACGCGGACAGCACGTACGGCAGAAGGCATAGCAGTTTGTTATCGACCATGCTCCACACGGTCGGCACATATTCTGGGGAAAGCAGGTTATGGCGAATATCCATGATTACCTGAGTGGAAGGATTCAGCATAAGCAATTTAGCCGCCCAAGAGAAATCTGGGTTGTTAGCCACCATCGAAATCGGATAGATGATAGGTGTGGCATAGAACATGGCTTGCAGCACGACCTCCCAAATATGTGCCACATCACGGAAGTACACGAACAGCGAGGCGAGCAACAATGCCACGCCCAGCCCTAGACAGTACAACTGGATTATGCTGAACGGTACGAGTAGCACACGCCAAGTGTAGTGTGCATGGGCGAAGAAACCGAACAAAATCACCACGCACAAGTTAATACCTAATGAAATCATGGAACCCATCGTGGTGGAGGCCACGATGATGTAATTCGGGAAATGCACTTTGCGTAGCAAATCACCGCGTCCCACGATGGATTGCATACCCATGCTGGTGGACTCGGAGAAGAAGCTCCACAAACAAGTACCGCACAGCAGCGAAATCGGGAAGGTCGGGGTGCCGTCGGAGAACTTCAGGAACTTCACGAACACCACGTACATCACCGCGAACAGCATCAACGGCTTCAATACGGACCACACCATACCTAGGAACGAACCTTGGTAGCGCAGCTGGAAATCGGTCTTCACCAGTTCCTTGAACACCACCATCGCGTAGTGGTACCTCTTCTTGAGGCTCTCAAAAAAGTCTTTCACAAGCGTCCTATCCTACTAGTGCGAAGTATTTGAGCACAAAAACGTGTAGTGTGCCCTCCTTCAGCAGTACTCTCATATATTCTATTGTGGAAAGGACGTTTGTTTCAGTAAGGCGGAATATCTCACATGGCTCTCACAGGTGAACATCAGCATCCGGATATCAAAATCTTCGTGTCGGCACACAAGACTGCTGTTTTCCCTGAAGGAAACAGCATCCTCCCTGTACAGGTTGGAGCAGCCAAGGCTGCAAAGCGATTCGACAATACTCTGCATGATGATGAGGGTGAGAATATTTCCTGCAAAAATCCCCGTTACTGCGAGCTGACCGCGCAATACTGGGCTTGGAAAAACGAGGATGCCGACTACTACGGTTTCTGCCACTACCGACGCTACTTCGATTTCACCGATACCCCGCATCAGGAAAACGACTATGGCGAAATCATCGACTCCTATATCGATAGTCAAACCATTAAAGAATACGGTATCAACGATGTGGATATCGCCAAAGCGGTAGATGGCTGGGACGTTATCACCACTCCGCTTAACGACACCCGTCGTATCGGCGGGTTTACGAATCTCAAGCAGCATTGGGGTGCGGATAGGCATCTTCGTCTCAAGGATTTGCGTCACATGTATGACATTCTGTGCGCACGTCATCCTGATTACAAAGCGGATGCCGATGCGGTACTGAATGGTCATACCGCAGCTTTCTGCAATATGTTCATTATGAAGAAGGATATTTTCTTCGAGTACAACGAATGGCTGTTCCCCCTGCTGGATGAGTTCGCCGAGCATACTGATTTCAGCAAGATGGATGTGCAGACCACCCGCACTGTCGGGCATCTTTCCGAACGTTTGCTTAACATTTTCCTTGCACACAAACAACGCACTGGAGCCAATTGGAAAATCAAACGACTGCAGTGCGTACATTTTCTGCATCCGGAACCGTTCACCAAGCTTGAGCCTCTGCAGGAGAATCCCGAAAGCATTGTGCCCGTAGTTTTCGCAGCGGATGATAATTACGTTCCAATGCTTACTACCACGATATATTCGATGCTGAAGAACGCTTCCGCAGATCGTTTTTACGATGTGATCGTATTAGAACGAAATATCTCTGATGAGAACAAGCAGATTATCGCGAAATTCCTTGCGCAATTCTCGAATGCCACCGTGCGTTTCTATGATGTGAGTCGCTATCTTGCGGGGTTCAATCTCACTACCAGCAATGCGCATATCAGTGTGGAAACGTATTACCGTTTCATCATTCAGGAAGCGTTGCCTTTCTACTCGAAGCTGCTGTATCTGGATTGCGATCTTGTAGTGAACGGTGATGTTGCCGAACTGTTTGATACAGAAATGGGCGATAACGCTATCGCCGCAGTACCAGATATCGATTTCATCGGCAATCTCAATATGAAGGATGGTATTCGCGCCGAATATGTGCACAAGCAACTGCATATGCGTGATGCCTACGGATATTTCCAAGCCGGCGTGCTGGTTATGAATTTGGATCGCATGCGTAAGATTCATACGGTCCATGAATGGCTGCAGATTGCCGCAAAACCGGGATACATCTACAACGATCAGGACATTCTCAACACTGAATGCGAGGGACTTGTTACGTACCTCGACTATTCGTGGAACGTGATGCATAACTGTGCTGGACGTGTGGAGGGAGTGTTCGATTTCGCACCTGCAGACGTGTACAAGGCATACATGGAATCGCGTAAGGCACCAAAGGTCGTGCATTATGCTGGTTTCGACAAGCCTTGGAAGAATCCATGGTGCGATTTCGCCCCACTGTATTGGCAGTACGCGCAGGCAACCCCGTTTGTTGCGCAAATGTACGCTGCCATGTCTGGAGTGCAGAAGCCGAAACCTCTGGAGCATCATGATCGAGCCATTGCCGAAGACAGCCCTATCCGTAAATACGTGGACGTTTTGGCTCCAACTGGATCCAAGCAACGTGAACTCATGAAAGTCGTAGCACGCAAAGTGCAAGGCAAGAAGTAGGTAAGTGTGAAGTTGACATGGTGAACTGCCTCCCACTTTCTATTGCCTAAAAGGGAGGCAGTCCAAACTGGCTTCCTTCTGATAAAGGGGGATTCTGAAGACTTTGGGTTCGATGCAAATTTTTAATGCAATTCCGTCTGTTGCGAAGGAATGAAAGAAGGAATTGTATTTTGAGGAGAACCTGAGCATTGGAAAAACGGTATTTCTGGATATTCAGGCGCGATAAAGAACAATCATTTTTTTCATGTCTCTGCCTCTTAACTGATTTGTGAGGAGGCAGAGACATTTATTAATTAATCTCGTTTGAACAAATCGCGAGTAAACACCTTGTCGGATACTCTATCAAGGGCATCATTCCAGCGATTGGCAACGATGACGGTAGACCGTTCCGTGAACGAATCAAAATCGTGCGTTATTTCGCTGCCGAAGAAGTCAGCGGCATCTAGCGTCGGCTCGTAAATCAGTACGAGGATGCCGTTTGCCTTGAACTGCTTCATAACATCCTGAATCGCGGACTGGCGGAAGTTGTCAGAACCGGATTTCATGGTCAGGCGGTAGATACCGACAATCGGATCTTTCACATCTTTGATGCGATCCATCACTTCAGAAGCAACGAATTCCTTGCGGGTGCGGTTAGCATCCACAATCGCCTCGATTAGATTCTGTGGAACCTGATCGTAATTGGCGAGTAGCTGCTTGGTGTCCTTTGGCAGGCAGTAGCCGCCATATCCGAAGCTTGGATTGTTGTAACCGTCGCCGATGCGCGGATCAAGGCAAACGCCGTCAATGATTTCGCGAGTGTTGAGTCCACGGCTTTCGGCATAGGTGTCAAGCTCGTTGAAATAAGCCACACGCAGTGCGAGATACGTGTTGGCAAACAGTTTGATGGCTTCGGCTTCGGTGATGCCCACTACCAGTTCCGGAATGCCCGTGCTGCCATCATGATTGATGCGAGAACGTTCTTCAGGGGCTGCTCCCTGAGCCAGAAGATTCACGAAAGTACGTGCGGCTTCTACGGAACGCGCATCATCCTGCGGAGCGCCAACGACAATACGGCTGGGATGCAAGTTGTCAAACAGAGCATGACCTTCACGAAGGAACTCCGGAGAAAACAGGATATGGTCATCATTCAACCGATCACGCAACTGCTGCGTATAGCCAACAGGAATCGTTGACTTGATAACGATCCACGCTTCCGGCGCATACTTTCGCACTGCGGAAATCGCCGCTTCCACGCTGGAAGTGTCGAAATAATTTTTCTTCTCGTCATAGTTCGTAGGCGTTGCAATCACTGCGAAATCAGCATCGGAATATGCTTCTCCCGGATCGACGGTCGCGTGGAAGTCGAGAGGGCGCTCTCCGGATGTGTTCTTTTCCAGAAAATCGGTGATCACGGCATCTACAATTGGGCTTTTGCCGTTGTTGAGAAGCTCAACTTTCTCCGGGACAATATCCAAAGCATGAACCTCATTATGCTGAGCAAGCAGCAAAGCGACAGAAAGACCTACATATCCAGTTCCAGCGACTGCAATTTTCATGAATTTGACCTTTCTCTGTAACCTTAAGCCATTGTAAATGAATTACTGGGGTAGATTCACGAAATCAGTATCCTTAAGGTAATTCTTACCAGCACTCATATCGTATTGAATGAGTTTGTAATTATGAAGTAGTGTTTTCGCCTCTTCAGAAAGATCCTTCTCACTTATGCGAGCTCCAGCAGCATTGAGATACACCGGTTTGTCGGGACTACCTCCGGCCGCTGAAGGAACCGACATGGCAGGTATGGCCTGATGCATTTCAGTGAGAAAAGCCAGATATGGGCTCACCTTAGCGTTGAGATGCGAAGCAAGTTGTGCAGAGAAATAGTTGGAAGAAGTGTATGCAGAGGAAGCATTATCGAGTTTTGTCCCGGCAGCAGAGGAAGCATTGTTGGACCAAATAAAGTAATCTGTTTCATGAAGACCAAGAATATTGTCCGAATCGGAGTAGGCAGTGCTGTAGATACCGGGCAAGTGATCCCCATAGAAAATAACAGTGATGGGACGATCGATATTGTTTAAAGCATTTAGGAAATCTTGTGTTGATTGATCTGTGTAATTAAGACCTTTAGTGTAAGTCTCAATGTTGAGTCGCTCATTTTCCTGAAGGTTTTCGGAAGTATCAAGTTCTTTGAACTGATTATCCGCGTAGATATCCTCATAGGGCATATGATTCTGCATGGTTACGACTTGATAGAACTTGTTGCCATCAGAGGACTGCATTTTCTTGAGCACTCGGCTGTAGAATGATTCATCGGAAGCATACCAAGCCGAATCTATAGGATAGAGATTTGTGAGCTTGGGCTTTCCATCAGTTGCATAGAACTTGGAAAAACCAAATTTTTTATAGTTAATGTCGCGGAAGTACATGTTACGGTTATATGCATGGAAGGCCACGGAAGAATCTTCGCCGTTTTTTTCATTCCACAGCTGATTGAGGGACTGATCCCACTTTTGCCCAGGAACCAATTGCTGGTAAGCGATAGATAGGGTAGCGCTGTAGTTAGCCATGGAAAGACCCGTGAGAGCCTGGTATTCGATGTTGGCGGTGCCGCCACCGTAACCGGGGGAAAGCATGAGGCCGGAAGTTGTTTCGTTCTTAATTTGACGAATATTTGGAATCGGATCTTCGGCGAAACTTACGCCCGGGACTCGTGTAGGATCCGAGAAGGTTTCCGAAAGCACCATGATTACGGTGTTATCAGTCAGATTGGTTGTTCTGGACTGATTGATGGAATCAGCCTCCTTGGAGTATTTCTTTGCAATCTTGGTCATGGTTTCTTCGGAATAATCTTCGGGCTTATCCATGATCTTGGTATGTGCAAGCTGGAGGAAATTGATGGCGGGACCATTGCTGGTAGCGTCAGCAATTGGATTCCAAGGCTGGGGGCGGTCGGAAAGATTGTGGGCAAATTTTGTAGCCCAGGAATCGTCTGCTCCGAGTCCCCACACGAAGGAAAATACGAGTGCAGTACTGAGAGCGGCTGCCAAAATGCGCGTAATCGTGCCGGCAAAATTTTTAACGCTGGCAAACGGGTGTAGCCAGTGGCAGGGGATGACCGCATTTCTGCCATCAAGGAATTGCATGACGATGCAGATGGCCACAAAGCAAATAACGCCAGCTACCGCACCGTCAACTAGAGCCTGACTGGAATTTGGAATAAAAGAAGTGAGTTCTCCCGCATTGCCTCCTGTGATGAAGTTCAAATCGGCGGGAATAACAGGTTCGTTGCGGGACTCGATCTTGATGTGATTGGCGACAGCAAATACTGTCATAACTGTGCCAAAGATGGCTGAAGCAACCCAGAAACGATTGAGAATCAGCACCAGAGTAAGGTAAATAACACCCAAAACTATGAAATTCAGTAATGCTTGGTATTGATGGTCAATCCAGATCTGGCTAACGAATTTTGTCGTGCGCCCAATAACACTTTGCAAAACTCTGGTCGTATCGTCAATTTCCGAGCTTTCAGGATATTCCGGCTCGCTGTACATTCCCCACTGAAGAAAAACGACCTCAAAAGCGGTGACTAATACGAGAACAATGGCGTAGAACGAGAATGAGAAGCGATGACGTTTCTTCCAGAGGCCATACGCCTTTTTGAAGAATTTGATGATGAGTTGAACGGCTTTGAAATTAATAAAAGTATGCCATGCGTTTTTTACTGCTGTGGCAGCGGTGTGGATGGCGTGACCGGTAACTTTGGTTGCTTTTACAGCCGTGTGCCCTGCGGTGGAAAGCGTTTTTGCCGTGGTATGTGCGGCTCGTTTGTAAACCGAGACGACCTGATTCAAAGGCTGCTCAGCGGGTTGATGGGGGTGGAGCTCAGAAGAAGCGATTTGTTCGTTATTGTCTATTTCGGCTTTACTGACGGATCCACTGGAAGCCATCTCCGGTAAACAGGGCAGGGTGCCAGCGCCTGAAATAAAGATGCTTGTGTTGTCGGAGGCGGCGTGAATTGCCGACCTCTGCGTATACAGCTTTGAACTGTGGTGGCATGAAAAGGTGGATGGAGCGCAAGCGTTGCTGTCTTCATCATCCGCAAGAGGGCGATATGTTCCGCCCGTAATTGGCTGCCTAGTAAGTTTTACGTATGAAGGTGCACAAGTATGACGGTCAGGCGAGTAAATGGGCATCGTCGCATCCTTCAAAAAGCAGCCCCTTGTAATTAGGGGCTCTGTACAATTAAACCGGATATATTCTAGTGTTCAGCTGTGGACGAACGGGTGCCTAGCGGATGTCTTAAAGGTAGCTGGAAGGTTAACTGTGCTACGTGGGGTATCTGCCTACAACGTAAGTGGGAAAGGGCAACAAAATGTATGCGAAATCTGAAGGGTCGTAGCGCAGGAATTGGTTGATTTGCAGACTGGGGGAGAGGCTCGATATGTGGATCTTTTTACTCAATTTGCTGCGAGCGACAGTCGACAGACGGATTTGGTGTTCAAGGTGGACGACTATATGCGCGCGCAAGTGTTGGATGCCACCAGCTGATAATGCGCCGAAAGCGTGGCTTGTATGGGGCGACGAGAAGGCGGGCGGCGGATTCGGTGCGTGGCTTGGCGCAGTTAGACCGTTGACGTGAGATGTAACGTGGTTGCCATGACAGACCATGAACGCACTATTCCGACTTCTGGACATATTGCTGCTGAACATGCCGTTCCAACTTGTGCTCGTATGAAGACCATTGCTGTTCCGGATTTTGAAGTGTTGTTTGCCGACTATAAGGGTTCCAAGCCTCAGGAAGACGAATTTGTGAAGTGCGTCGGACGGGAACGCTTATGACAGTTCGCCATGGCGATGTGACGCAGTCTGACAACTGAGATTCGGTAAGCGTCGCTTTTGAAGATGTCACGCTGCAAGCGAGTCGGCTTCACTGGAGGCAGAAGCGGGACCTGACTCATACTTGGCCTAGAGCCCGAATCTTGCCATGTAATCCAGAAGTTCTCTTCTGCCAGGACCTAAATTTTAGGGTGCTCGTTTGAGTTCAATGGGTCTCTGCTTGAAAAGCCAATGATTATGCGGTCTTTACACCAAATCAAGAGTTGCGAAAGGCGCTCTCATACACCAAATCAAGGGTAACTGAGGTGCCGTTCATACACCAAATCAAGGTTTGGAGTGCGAAAAACCTGCTGAATCTGTCATAGATATCGCATCCGCCACGGGGGAAGCCGTGCAACCATTGAACTTTTCGGCTTGCGCGGGTTACGTGAATTAGTGATTCGAGACATCGCCCACGAGCGCTCCATGATGCAACCCTGCCGGTACCCTGAAATGGTGAGTAGTGAGATTTTCAAGCCGCGCAACATCATTGTGACCGGCGGATGTGGGTTTATCGGAGCCAATTTCGTGCGCTACGTGGCACACAACCATCCTGACGTGCGCATAACCGTGCTCGACAAGCTGACGTATGCCGGAAATCCGCAGAATATCGCCGGTCTTCCGCAATCGCAAGTCGAACTCGTGCAAGGTGACATTTGCGATGCTGCACTACTGGAACGTATCGTGCCTGGGCATGACGCGATCGTGCATTTCGCGGCCGAATCGCATAACGACAACTCCATCGCCAATCCTGAACCCTTCATCACAACGAATGTGGAGGGTACGTTCCACCTGCTTGAGGCGGCGCGCAAGCATGACGTGCGATTCCACCACATCAGCACCGATGAAGTGTACGGCGACCTTGCGCTCGACGATCCATGCAAATTCACCGAAAGCACGCCATATAAGCCGTCAAGCCCGTACAGCGCGTCAAAAGCGGCATCCGACCAGCTGGTGCGTGCCTGGGTTCGCACGTACGGGCTTCGCGCCACGATTTCCAACTGTTCCAACAATTACGGGCCGTACCAGCATGTGGAAAAATTCATTCCACGCCAGATCACTTCCATCATGGAGGGCGTGCGTCCGAAACTATATGGCACAGGCGAGAACGTGCGCGACTGGATCCATACGGAAGACCACTCTTCTGCGGTGTGGAAGATTCTTACACGCGGGCGGATCGGCGAAACATACCTGATCGGCGCGGATGGCGAAATGAGCAATATTGCCGTGATGCGTATGATTCTGCGGCTTATGGGATGTGCCGAAGATGCGTTCGACTGGGTGCGTGACCGTCCCGGGCATGATCGGCGTTACGCGATTGACTCCAGCAAGCTGCGTACCGAACTTGGATGGAAGCCTGTGCGCACCGATTTCGAAGCCGGTTTGCAAGCGACCATCGCTTGGTATGCTGCCAACCGCGCCTGGTGGGAGCCCGCCAAAGCCGCCACCGAAGCCCGCTACCGCGCCCAAGGCCAGTAAAGCGCGTCGGACGGGAACGTTTGTGACGGTGCGTCATGGTGGATGCGGCGCAGCCTGGCAACTGGGTTCGGCAAGTGGCGATTGGGAAATAACGTGTTGCAAGTAGCCGATTTCGTCAGGAAATGCCTCCGGTCGGACTGTCGAATCTGCCATATATAAGCCAGATACGATGCGAAAGCGCTTGTGCGGGGGTGAAGTTGTTCAAAACGTAACTTTGACCCCCGTTAATAAGCTCTTTCGGGTTTTTGCGGAAGGGGGTATCGATTTGCGGTATGGGCGGTTATCGGGTTGTGAAAACGTTGCGAAAGTCATCTTTAACGAGGTCAAAGTTGTTTGAAAAACGCAACTTGGCCCCGTTGAACGCAGAGGTGGCGGAGCTAGGGGCGGCGCCCTGTCGGCTCGTCTGGCTCGGACGGCTTACTTGGCGGACTCGAGTTTGAGTTCCTGGCTGGCGATCACCGACTTGGCGGCCGCGTCGAGTTCGTTGGTGATGTTGCGCAGGTTGTCGGCGTACGTGCGAATATCGTCTGTCGCCTTGGTGAAGTCGCTGGCATTGCCGTTCGCGGGGCATGTTGGCGCGTTTTCCACGGCTTCGGCCAGCGTGATCGCATCCTTCAGGGTTTCCAGCGTGGTGCCGTCGGCCACGTCGTCCACGGTGAGTTTTGCCGCATCTTCGGCTTCTTTCTGAGCCTCTTCGAAGTTTTGCTGATGCGTGGCGAGCGCCTTCGCGTTCAACGTGCAGGTGTCGCTGGCGGCTTGCGTCATTTCGCGCTTATTGGCGACTGTGATGATGGCAACGGCTGCGAGCGCAATGGCAACCACTGCTATCACGGCGACGATGGCGATGGTTTTGCGCTGTTTCGCATTGTTTTTCTGTGCTGTTGGTTGCATTGGGGTTCCTCTCTTCTCTGTGGCTTTCGTATTAAGCAAAACGTTGCGAGTATACAAAAACATTTCTGAGAAACGATTTACCACTGGAAATAATGTGGATTATTTTGCTATGAAAGGAATTTGTTTGTGGATGGGGGTGCTGGGCGCGTCAGGAGTGCGTGGCATTTATGCTGGAAGGAGAAACGTTTTAAGGGGTTTGAATGGCGTATCGTGCGACGTTGAAGGATGTGGCCGCTGCTGCGGGGGTGTCTGTGACGACGGTTTCGCTGGTGTTGAATAATCGGCCGGCTCGCGTGTCTGAGGAGAAGCGTAAGGCCATTGCCGACGCGGCGAAGAAGCTGAATTATGTGCCGAATCAGAGCGCGCGTAGCTTGGTGACCAAGCAGTCCCAGCTGGTTGCGCTGATCGTGCCTGATATTGAGAACTTGTTTTTCGCGGCGCTTGCCAAGTGCGTGGAGGATGAGTGCGCCGCGCAGGGGTATTCGCTGATTGTGGCCAATTCCGATGATTCGCGTGCTGCGGAGCATGAGTTGTTGCAGCGTCTTCCTGCCCGTGGGGTGGATGGGGTGATGTTGATCCCGGCGCGTGAGTCGTGTGTTGGGAGTGCTGTTGAGCAGCTGTGTGAGGATGTGGCGCTTGTGTCGTGCCCGGTGGTGCTGATCGACCGTTTGACGCAGTGCGGCTGGTGCGATGCCGTCGGTTTTGACAACTATCTTGGTGGTCGTTTGGCTGCCCAGTATCTGTTGGAAGGTGGTCATACTCGTATTGGCATTGTCACCGGCGATATTGCGGAGTCGAGTGCCGCGGAGCGTCGTCGTGGTTTTGTGGATGCCATCGAGCAGTCGGGGAAGCATTTTGATTCTTCGCTGTGTGTTGAGGGTGATTACCGTTTCGATAGCGGCTATCGTGCCGCGAATCAGATCATCGATGGCGGGGCGACGGCCGTGTTCTGCTGCAACGATGTGATGGCGCTTGGCTTCCGTCAGCGTATGGCGGAGCGTGGGTTGCATGTTACTGAGGATATGCAGGTGATTGGTTACGACAATATTCTCAAACGATTCGGTCTTGGTTGGCGTATGACCACCGTTGAGCAGAGCGTGGCTGATTTGGCCGCCGCCTGTTGGGGTATGTTGCGTAAGCGGATTGATGTTGCGGTTCGTGCCAAGTCCGGTACGGAATCAGGGGATGCCCGTCCGTGGCTTTCCGATCCGCAGGTTGAAGTGCTTACGCCGAAACTGGTGCAGGCGGCCTGCGCGTAAACCGCCATTTTTAGATGCTGCAGACTGGTGCAAAACGGGTGGTGCAGATCAATCTCGGTATGTGGTGACGTAAGCATCTCCAATATGCTGTAATCGTTGGAAATAAAGGCAACACGCCGTGTATAGGTGAAGAATTTGCATTCTTGATAAAACGCTTTATCATAAATCTTGTCAACACAACACAATCGAGAATGTGCTCGATGTATAACTGACGACGCACCCGTATGGTGGCGGACCGTCGTCAGGCCCGTCAAAGAGGAAAGGCACACAC